>JAEEGL017360039.1_pt1 | contig 77072 bp, 69 predicted proteins | sample 9134231 | NCBI WGS metagenome assembly JAEEGL01 (sample SAMN16246548, study PRJNA631951) | gut metagenome | biome: gut microbiome; feature: rumen; material: fiber-attached | host: Bos | place: Iran: Karaj | collected 2018-10 | reverse complement strand
TTAGATTATGCTGAAGCTGGAGATAATGCTGGAGTTTTACTTCGTGGAATTAATAGAGAAGATGTTGAAAGAGGACAAGTTCTTGCAAAACCAGGAAGTGTTCATCCACACAAAAAGTTCAAAGCAAGCGTTTATGTTTTATCTAAAGAAGAAGGTGGAAGACACACTCCATTCTTCTCAAATTACAGACCACAATTCTATTTCAGAACTACAGATGTTACAGGTGTAATTCAATTACCAGAAGGTACAGAAATGGTTATGCCAGGTGATAATGTAGAAATGACAGTTGAATTAATCGCTCCAGTTGCTATCGAACAAGGAACTAAGTTCTCAATTCGTGAAGGTGGACGTACTGTAGGTGCTGGAAACGTTTCAGAAATTATTGAATAATTAAAAGAATCAAATTTGATTCTTTTTTTTATTCTAAAAAATAAATTGGCAAATAATTATATTTATGTTAAACTAAAATAAAGAGGTGCTGTAAATGAAAAAGATTATTTTAATTCCATCTTATGAACCAGATGATAAACTAATAAAACTAGTAAAAAAAATAGACCAAGAAGAATTTAAAATAGTAGTTGTCGATGACGGAAGTGGCAAAGACTACAAAGATATATTTAAAGAAACAGAAGAATATGCTAAAGTAATAAGCTATGAACCAAATAAAGGGAAAGGACATGCCCTAAAAACAGGATATAAATATATCAAAGAAACATTTAAAAATGATTACATTGTAATTACTGTTGACTCTGATGGACAACACCGAATAGAAGATGCCGAAAAACTATGTAGATACATCGAGAAAAATCCCGAATCTCTAGCTCTAGGAATGAGAATTAGAAACGAAAAAACCCCTATACGAAGTAAAATAGGAAATAGCATTACCAAGTTTGTTTATCGCATAACAACAGGACTAAATGTCTATGATACCCAAACAGGATTAAGAGCTTTCTCAGATAAACTAATGGATCTAATGTTAGAAATAAGTGGTGAAAGATTTGAATACGAAATGAATGTCCTACTAATTTGTGCCAAAAAAAGAATAGACATTCACGAAATAAAAATAGAAACAATCTATATTGAAAATAATGCTCATTCTCACTTTAATACCATAAAAGATTCATATCTAGTCTATAAAGAAATAATAAAATTTTCCCTATCATCAATAATAAGTTTTATCGTTGACTACTTACTATTTAGTATTTTTACAATAATAGGACTAAATATAACTCTTTCAACAATAATAGCAAGAATACTATCAGCAACACTAAACTTTACTATAAATAAGAACATCGTCTTTAAGAGCCAAAAAAATACTCCTAAAGCTCTAAAAGAATACGCCTTACTAGCAATAGTAGTATTAATACTAAATGTAGGAATAATAAATTTATTAGCCCTATTTATGAATAAATATATAGCAAAACTAATAACAGAAATAATATTATTTGCCTTTAGTTTAACTATTCAAAAATTAGTTATATTCAAAAAAGATAATAATAGTGTATAATATATTAACAAGGAAGTGATACCATGTTTGTAGATGAAGTAATAATTGAATTAACAGCCGGAAGAGGTGGCGACGGCTGCCTAGCCTTTAGAAGAGAAAAATATATTCCAATGGGTGGACCATACGGTGGTTCAGGAGGAAAAGGTGGCGACATAATATTTAAAGCCGATGAAGGCCTAAGAACCCTAATTGATTTAAGATACCAAAAACACGTAAAAGCAAACCCTGGAAAAAATGGTGAAGGCAAAAACAAAAATGGTAGTGCTGCCGAAGATACAATTGTTAAAGTACCACTAGGAACAACAATAAAAGATAATGAAACTGGAGTAATAATAGCGGACTTAACCAAAAATAAAGAAGAAGTTATCGTGGCTTATGGTGGAAGAGGTGGAAGAGGAAATGTTTCTCTTGCCACTAGAACTAATCCTTGCCCATCATACTGCGAATACGGTGAACCAGGTGAAAATAGAAAAGTAAAAGTTGAATTAAGAATGCTAGCAGACGTAGGATTAGTAGGCCTACCAAGTGTTGGGAAATCTACTATATTATCAATGATTACTAACGCTAATCCCAAGATAGCATCTTATCACTTTACAACACTTTCACCAAACTTAGGTGTAGTAACAACTAAAGATAACTATTCCTATACTGTAGCCGATTTACCAGGACTAATAGAAGGGGCAAGTAAAGGAGCAGGACTAGGTGATAAATTCCTAAAACACGTAGAAAGAACCAAAATTATTGCCCATGTAATTGATATGTCTGGAATTGAAGGAAGAGATCCCTACGATGATTACATAACCATAAGAAAAGAATTAGAAAGCTTTAATTCCAAACTATTAACTAAAAAAGAAATTATAATAGCAAACAAAATGGATATTGAAGCATCTAAAGATAATTTAAAACACTTTAAAGAAAAAATAAAACTACCAATCTATGAAATATCTGCAATAAACAATCAAGGATTAGATAAATTAATAGAAGTATTAAAAGACTTAGTAAAAAATACTAAAGAAGATATCTTATATGAAAAAGATTCTCAAGAAAGTCACATCTTATACAAATTCAAAACTGAAAAACCATTTACTATTATTAAAGAAAAGAATACCTATATCATAAAAGGAGAACAAGTAGAAAAACTATTTAAAATGACTAACTTCAACACTGAAGAATCATATGTTAGATTTTCTAACAAATTAAGAAAAATGGGAATTGATGACGAATTAGAAAAGATGGGAATCTCTGAAGGAGATACCGTAAGAATCTTAGATTACGAATTTGAATGGACAAAATAAAAGAAATTATAACTAATTTCTTTTTTTATTTTATAACAATCTTATCTCCAACTTTTATATCAAAATAACAAGGAGGAGTTTCTAAAACTCTATATACATTTTTTTTCGGTAATATAACTCTATTTTTCTTTAGATTTCTATAATAATACAATACCTTATTATCTCTATCACACATTATTACATCAATATCACTATACATAAAAAACGTATGAATACTATTACACTTATTAAACAAAAGAGCCTTATCTATCTTCTTACAAAACATAAAACCCCTTAATCTACTAAAAAAAGTATTACACTCATATAGATCAATAGATTTATTATTATATAGTAACTTCATCATATCACCATAATAAGTATATATTATTTTTTTTATATCTGTCAACATTAAAAAAATATAGAAATATAAAATAAAATATGATAAAATTGTTATAGGTGATATTATGAATAATAAAGGTTTTACTCTAGTAGAATTACTAGCAACAATAATAATCCTAGGAATAATTATGGGAATAGCTACAACCGGAGTAATTAAAACAATTAATAACTCTAAACTAAAAGCAGAAAGAATATTTATCGAAAGATTAGGAGACTCAATCAAAGGATATCTAGCTACCGAAGGAAGAAAATTATCTCCAATGGAAGACACTGAAACAATAGAATTTAATAAATGTAAAGAAGGAGAAGATAATTGCTTTGAATCAACTCTAACAGAATTAGAATCAATTCACCTACAAGATTTAACTACTTCAGATTATAAAACGCTAAATGCCAAAGATCTAGTCAATCCCAAAAACAAAAAGAATTGCGTAGAAAATGGAGCAAATCCCCTAATAAGAGTATTTAAAGATAGTGAATACGTATATTACTATTATTTAGACTTAAATGATGAACTTACCTCATGTGAAGTAAGTAGCGAAAATGCTGTTATCTCAAATATACCAAAAAATGCATGTAATCGATTAAAAGACGATTCATATAACGATGGTAAATGTGATTTTACAGAGAAAGATGATGACTAAAATGAAGAATAAAAAAGTATATTTAATATCACTTATAGTATTAATAATTGATTTAATATCTAAAATAATAGTAAAAACAAAACTTGCTGGAAAAGAAAGCTTTAAATTAATTAATAAAGTATTTTATTTAACCTTTACCAAAAATAAAGGAATAGCCTTTAGCTTTTTAGAAGGAAACAAACCATTTATTATTATTGCAACCATTATAATTATCCTAATAATAATTAATTACATAAGAAAAAACTACCTAGTATCTATTGAACAAATAGGATATGGACTAATAATAGGAGGAGCTATAGGAAATCTAATTGATAGATTAGTATATGGCTATGTAATAGATTTTATAGATTTCAAAATAATAAACTATCCCATTTTTAATATAGCAGACTCTGCTATAGTTATAGGAGTAATAATAATTATTATTAAGAGTTTTAAAAGAAAGTAGTGATTACATGAAACTAATAGCCGAATATCAAGAAAGAATAGACAAATACCTAATGAATCATACCGATATGTCAAGAAGTAAAATACAAAGAATGATTAATACCCAAAACATCTTAGTAAATAACAAAATAATAAAGAACAGCTATAACCTAAAAGAAAATGACAAAATCCAAATAAATGATGATTACAATGAAGACATAACAATTGAAAAAGAAGATATACCTCTAGACATAGTATACGAAGATGATTACCTATTAGTCGTAAATAAACCAAGTGGTATGGTCGTTCACCCTGCACCAGGAAATTACAACAATACTCTCGTAAATGCCCTAATGTATCACTGCAACAACTTAAGTACCATAAATGGCGAAATTAGACCAGGAATAGTACATCGTATCGATGCTGATACATCAGGATTACTACTAGTCGCTAAAAACGATAAAGTACATAATGACCTAGCCAATCAAATAAAAGAAAAAACCGTATTAAGAAAATATATAGCACTAGTAAAAGGAGTAATATATGAAGATACAGCTACTATCGATGCCCCAATAGGAAGAGACGATAACGATAGAAAGAAAATGGCTGTAACAGATAAAAATTCCAAAGACGCTGTAACAAACATAAAAGTACTTGAAAGATATAAAAATGCAACTCTAATTGAATGCACTCTAAAAACAGGAAGAACACATCAAATAAGAGTCCATCTAAACTATATTAATCACCCAATAATAAATGATCCCGTCTATGGAAAAAACAAATTAGACGATTCATCTTTTGGCCAAATGTTACATGCAAAAACAATTGGATTTATTCATCCAATAACTAAAAAATATCTAGAATTTAATTCTGATGTACCAAAAGAATTTAAAATAATTCAAGAAAAATATAAAGAAGAAAAGTAACACAGTTACTTTTCTTTTAATTTAAAAATAATATTGAAATAGATAATATAGTTGCAAATAAATTCCATAGAACATATAAAACTAATAAATAAGAAGCCTTATCACTATATTTTTTAGTTTCCCAATACAAAAATATGGAAGATACAAAGACTACTAAAGCATCTGCTAAAGCTAAAAAATTACTCTTAATTATAAAAAAGAATAAAGTATATAACTGATTAGATAAATAATTAACAAAAAGAAGTTTTTTATAATTACCGGAACTATTATCATAAACAATATATAACGCAATACTGATTAATACATATAATAAAGTCCATACAATTGGAAACAATATACTAGGAGGAGCAAAAACAGGAAGATTCAAATTATTATAATAATTAGTATCTACTCTAAAGATAATACTAGAAATAAACCAAGGAAGTAAAAACATTAAATATCTAACAATTTTATTATATTTCATAAATCACCTCTTTATTTATTTTATTATTTTTAGTATAATATTATACGTATGAAAGAAGGTAAACTATCATGAATGAGATAAAAATAAACAATAATGATATCTTAATTATGAATTTAGTCCACTATTTTATCAAAGAAAAAAAATACAATCCCGTTATTCTTCATGGTATAAATGATGAAATATGGCTAGAAAACTTGGATAATGATTACAAAATAATACGTATCGTAAGTCGCTATATTCATAACAATGAACAACTAAATTTTGATAGATTTAAACTGAAAAAAATATTAGATAACTTAAAAAAGAAAACATTTACCTTCGATATGCCAATGATAAGCATTTATACTAGTTTAGGAGAAGACGTTAATTTACCTGAAAAACAAGACAATATCTTTAGTATTCTCGTATCAAACAATAACGAAATAAAAAATCCTGGCTTAATAGAAGTATTCCCTGATATTGTTGAAAAAACAACTCATAAAGAATCAGGATTAGACTTAATTGTAAAAATAAGTGATGAAATAAATAAAGAGAATTACGAAAAATCAAGAAAGATAGAAAAAATATTCTCACCAAAGAATCCCCTTATTACTTTTCTATTAATTGGAATATGTGTTCTCGTATTTATCTTAAATATTATGCTAAAAGATAACCTCATCTATTTAGGAGGAAATGCCAAAATTCTAACTAAAAGTGGGGAATTCTATAGACTATTAACCTGTATGTTTTTGCACGCTGATATAATTCATCTAGCATGTAATACATACTCTCTATATATAATTGGAAACCAAGTAGAAAGCTTCTTTGGTAAAGCAAGATACTTACTAATTTTCTTTATTAGTGGAATCTGTGGCAGTATTTTATCAACGGCTTTAGGAAGCCCTGATGCTATAAGTATAGGAGCAAGTGGAGCAATATTTGGTCTATTAGGATCAATTGTCTATTTTGGATATCACTACCGAATATTCTTAGGAAATTCCCTAAAAAATCAGATTATTCCTATCATATTACTTAACTTAAGTATCGGCTTTCTCGTAAAAGGAATTGACAATTTTGCCCATATTGGAGGCTTAATAGGAGGAATCTTTGCTACTATGGCTTGTGGTGTTCCCGGCAAAGAAAACCAGAAAGATAGAACAAATGGTATTATCCTATTAACAATTTATATACTATTTATTATTTATTTAGCATTTATGAAATAAAAGTAGCTACTAAAGTAGCTATTTTTATTTTACAAAAAGAAAGTAGGGGACTGACTATAATTATTAACATAAGTAGGTTTATCTTCACTAATATTACTACTAATATTATCAGTCTCATCCTTAAAAACAGAAGCAATTTTCATCATAGAACGAACATTATTCATAACCGGTTTAACTTGCTTAACAATAGGAATTGACTGATTAATAATCCCCAAGGTTTTAGAAGTATTATTAATAAGACCACTCCAATTATAACTCTTAATACCACTCCATAAAGAAGATAACCTCGAAAAAATATTACCCCTAAGCATATTTCCTCCCATATAATTACGCATCACATTTCCATAAAATGGAGGAATATAAAAAGGTTGATTATACATGTTTATATCACCTCTTTACAATAATATATGCCCATAAACAAAAAAAGTTTAAAAAAAACAAAAAGTATGATACAATTAATAATGAAGTAGAATACAAAAGGAGGAATCATCATGGCAGGATCATTTAAAAAAATTATCGACGCTTTAAATAAACCAATTGGTTCTAGTGCTAACAACGACAAAAAATTACAAGCAAATATGCAACTTAAGACAATAGAACTAACCCCTGCAGATGCCATAAAGAATACTAAAAATATTAGATATAAATATAAAGTAAGAGATAAAGAAGGAAGAATAACAACATCAACTCTTGATGCTCTATCAAAAGTAGATGTTCACTCATTTCTAATAAGTCAAGGATATGATGTTCTATCAATTCAAGAAGACGAAGTCTTTAATAAATTAGGACTAGCCCAATTAATGATAAAACCAATGAGTGATAAAGACTTAAGCTTTTTCTTAACTCAATTATCAACATACATAAAAGCTGGTATTCCTCTTGTTGAATCAATCTCTATATTATCAAGACAAGCTAAGAAAAAAGCCAATAAGAACCTATATAATAGAATTGTTTTTGAACTAACAAGTGGTGAGACTCTAAGTGAAGCTTTATCAAAACAAGGTAATATTTTTCCTAAATTACTAATTAATATGATAAAAACTTCCGAATTAACTGGAAACCTAACCGGAGTATTAGACGATATGTCTGATTACTACAAAACAAGCTACGAAAATAGAAAACAAATTATAAGTGCTATGACATATCCTAGTGTTATCTTTATAATAGCAATTGTCGTACTAGTATATATATTAATATATGTAGTTCCACAATTTACGGATATGTATACCCAAATAGGATCTCAATTACCACCTATAACAGTCTTTATAGTAAGTATGAGTGATTTCCTAACCACGAATTTATTATATGTTATCTTAGTAATATTAGCTATTTTTACTATCTTAACCATTATGTATAAAAACATTACTGGTTTTCGAAGAGGCGTTCAATGGACCCTAATGCACTTACCAGTAGTAAAAAATATAATTATTTATAAAGAAGTAATAATGTTTACCAAAACTTTTGCTTCCCTAATTAATTACGATGTATTTATTACCGATAGTATGGAAATATTAGGAAAAATAACTGATAACGAAATATTCAAAATGTTAATAAAAAATGCTGTTATTAACCTAAGTAACGGTGAAAGCGTATCCCTAGCATTTAAAGACAATTGGGCCTTCCCAGTAATAGCCTACGAGATGCTAGTAACCGGAGAAAGAACTGACCGCCTAGGAGCAATGATGGCAAAAGTAGCAGATTACTACAATACTGAACAGAAAAACTTAATTGCTCAATTAAAAAGTCTAATCGAGCCAATAATGATCGTAATGTTAGCCTTTGTTGTAGGTATTGTATTACTAGCAGTAATTGTACCAATGTTTAGTATATATAGTGAAATAACTTAGAAAAAGGAGTGATAAAATGGAAACCTATTATTTAATAATATTTTTTATCTTTGGTTCTATAATGGGATCATTTTATCACTTAGTAGCAACTAGACTATCCAATGACGAATCCATTATATTTCCTGGTTCTCATTGTATAAGTTGCAACCATAAACTAAAATGGTATGAAAACATACCGATTATTTCCTACCTAATCCAAAAAGGAAAATGTCGAAATTGTGGTGCAAAGATACCACTAAGTTGTTTAGTGGTTGAAATAATAACAGGAGCTTTATTTTCTGTTTGCTTTCACAGCTTTAAAATATCATTTAATCTAATAATTGCACTTATCTTTGTATCAAGTTTAATAATAGTCATTGTAAGTGATATAGAATACATGATTATCCTAGACGAAGTATTAGTTGTAGCAACCCTAATAATAGTATTACTATATATCTTTAATTTAGGATTAGAACAAGCAGCTTATCACATATATGGTGGAATAGCAGCATTTGGTACCATGTATGGCGTAAAAATACTAGGAGATAAACTATTTAAAAGAGAATCGATGGGTGGAGGAGATATTAAGCTACTATTTTTATTTGGCTTAGTACTAGGCTTTCCCTTATCAATTTGTACAATCTTTTTAGCAACATTTATAGCCTTTCCAATATCGATTTATATCCTATTTTCGGATAAAGAAAACATAATTCCATTTGGCCCATTTTTAAGCATGTCGGCAATTCTTATTTTAATATCCAAAATAGACATTGAAAAAATAATAACCTTTCTTATGAAATAGACAAAAAATAACAAAAAAACATAATTCTAACGTAAAAATAGTACATTTAATCAAAAAAATGATATAATATCAAGACAAGAGGTGAAATGTGTGAAAGTAGTCGTTACAGCCGGAGGAACTGGTGGACATATCTTTCCAGCTCTAGCTATTATAAATAAAATAAAAGAAGAAGAACCTAATAGTGAATTTTTATATATAGGAACTCATAATAGAATGGAAAAGGACTTAATTCCCGAATTAGGAATTCCTTACCAAGCAATAGAAGTAACAGGCTTTAAAAGAAAAATATCTCTAGATAACATTAAAGCCTTAACAAATTTTTTAAGTGCCAGAAAAAAATGCAAAAAAATTATGCAAGAATTTAATCCTGACTTAGTAATAGGAACTGGAGGTTATGTAACTGCTCCGGTTATTTGGGCTGCCAAAAAAACAGGTCATAAAACATTTATTCACGAACAAAATTCTGTTGTTGGCCTATCAAATAAATACCTAAGCAAATATGCCGATAAAATAGGAGTAAGCTTTGAAACAACCATTAATATGTTTCCCAAAGAAAAAGCCGTCCTAACTGGAAATCCCTGTGGAGAAAAAGCAATTAACACTCCTAAAATTACTAAAAAAGAATTTGGCTTAGACGAAAAGAAAAAACTTGTCCTAATCGTAATGGGTAGTTTAGGAAGTAAAACTATTAATGAAAAAATGTCGGAATATATCTATGGATTTCGAAATAAAAACTATCAAGTAGTATTTGTAACCGGAAACGATCACTACGATAAAATAAAAACTAAAATGTTTCCCGATAACGTTAAAGTTGTTCCCTTTATTAAAGATATGCCGGGACTTATGAAAGATACAGATTTAATGGTTTCTCGAGCAGGAGCCTCAACAATGAGTGAGATTCTGGCCCTTGGAATACCTACTATTTTTATCCCAAGTCCTTACGTTACAAATAACCATCAATACAAGAATGCTATGGATTTAGTAAAGAAAAATGCAGCTTTAATCTTAGAAGAAAAAGATTTAAATAAGAACACATTTATAAGAAGTATTGATGAAATAATGGAAAACGAAGAAAAATACAATAAAATAAAAAAGAATTTAAGCAATTTAGGAATAAAAGACTCATCAACTAGAATATATAACATCTTAAAGGAAATGATATTAGATGATAGAAAATTTTATTAAGAATAACAATATAGAGTATTATAAAGACGCAAAACTAAAAAAATATAATACTTACAGAATAAATGCAACTTGTAAATACCTAGTATTTCCTAATAATACTAAAGAATTACAAGAATTACTACAAATAATAAAAAAAGACAAATTAAAATATATAGTCTTAGGTAACGGTAGCAACATAATCTTTGCCAAAGATTATTACGATGGAGTAATAATCAAACTAGATAAATTTAACACTATTACTAGAAAAAGAAATATCATAAACGTTGGTGCTGGCTATTCCCTAATTAAACTAGCAATGGAAACAGCTATAGCAGGACTATCAGGCCTAGAATTTGCTGGTGGAATTCCTGGAAGTGTAGGAGCTTCTACTGCCATGAATGCTGGAGCCTATAACCACTCAATGTCTGAGATTGTTGAATCAGTAGAAGTTATAACCGATACAGGTGAAGTAAAAAAAATGACAGCCAAAGAATTAGACTTTGACTATCGCGATTCGTTTTTTAAGCATCATAAAGACTATATTATTATATCTTGCAGATTAAAACTAGCCCCTTCAACAACAGAAGAGGTAGTAGAACTAATTACATCAAGAAGAGAAAAAAGACAAGAAACACAACCCCTTGATTATCCATCAGCAGGCTCTGTATTTCGTAACCCTGAAGGAAATCATGCTGGCGCTTTAATCGAAAAATGTGGATTAAAAGGATATAAAATAGGTGGAGCAATGGTTTCTGAAAAACATGCCAATTTCATTATTAATTATAATAATGCAACTGGTGAAGACGTTGTAAAACTAATAGAATTAATAAAAAAAGAAATAAAAGAAAAATATAAAATTGACTTAATACCAGAACAAATAATCATAGATTAGGTGAGATAATGACCAAGAAAAAAAGAAAAAGAAGGAAATTAAGAATTAAAAGAATACTATTAACACTATTTATAATTACTTTAATAGGATTATTAGGCTACTATTACGCAACCTTACCAATAAAAAACATCTACATCAAAGGAAATAAAATAATACCTGATAATACCATTATTGAAGAATCAGAAATAAATAATTATCCTTCATTTCTTTTAACATCAAAATTCAAAATTGAAAACACTCTTAAAAAAAATAAATTTATCAAAAAAGCAACAGTTATAAAAAAAATAGGTAATATTATCGAAATAAAAATAGAAGAATATAAACCACTAGCCCTTATAGAAGAAAACAATCAAGTAATACTATCAAGTGGTAATATCGTGGAAAACACCTATAACATAACAGATTCACCAATCTTAATTAACCAAATAAAAGAAGAAATATACGATAATTTCATAAAAAAAATAAGTCTTGTTGATAATAATATCTTAAGACAGATATCACAAATAGAATATAGTCCAACTAATGTTGATGATTCAAGATTTATTCTCTACATGAATGATTCCAATATTATCTACATAACTTTAACCAAGATTACTAAACTAAACAAATACAACCAAATCAAAGATAAATTAGGCGATAAAACCGGAATTATTTACCTAGATTCGGGAAATTATGTTGAAATAAAAGACAATAAAAATACTTAATAAAATTAAGTATTTTTTTTGCCATAAATAACCGGCAATAAATTGACAAGTAATTCCCTGAATGATATAATATTAATGATAATAGAATAGTGGGTGACTGTATGTTCAATTTTATTAAAAATAAATTTGCTTTTATCATTGCCATAAGCGCATTAACACTAATAATGCTAGTCGCTGGCGCAGTGATTTTATATCAAGATAATAGTAAGGTGTTTGAAAACGAAGGATACATTATATCATCAACAGCCAAGAAAAATGCTAAATACTATTTTTCTGCAAACACAAAATACAAAGAAAATGTCGATAGTGACATTGTCTTTAAAGATAGTGATTCCAAATCAGTAACAGTATCTGCCGAAAACTTTGTTCACTATCAAAACGGATCAATTGGTTTCTTAACCAATGGAGCATTACTTAACTTAAACGAAATAAATTCATCTGCACTAAACTACTACAACGTAAGAAACGACGACATAATAACATACAAAAACAAAAACTATGTTGTAAAAAGCAATAAAGGTGAAGTTAATATAGAATCATTAATTGGAAGAATAAGTGATAACAAATACATTGTTGCAGGGAAAAACGTCACCCTAAAAGTTCCAAACAAAACAGAAAAAATATCAGGAAATTACTTTGAAATACTATTTATTGAAAATGGTATTGTAAAAATAGATAATCAAGAAGTAAGTTACCAAGTAACCGCTCAAGATACCACAATAACAGTAGATAATGACATAATAATTGATTTAGGTAGCGGAAAAATATCTTATAACGGTGAAGCTAAGATGCTTATGTCACAATTAACTATAAACGGTGACGAAAATATTGAAATTGACACCGTTGACAAAAAAGATGATAATTCAGAATCAGGAACCGGAAGTAACACTGGCGAAGAAAATGGTGAAGGTGGAACTGGTACTGGTGATGGAACAAATACTGAAAATGGCGAAGATCAAAACGGAGAAAATGGTGAAACCGGGGAAAACGGTGAAGGCGGAAACGGAACTGGTAATGGTAAAGTTGAAGCTACAGCTCAAATTGAATTAATTGAAGCAACAGTTACTTCAACAGCAATTGATTTAAGTTTCCAATTAAATAACGCCTCTGCAATAAAAGGAACGCTAACCGCATCTCTAACCAATGTTGGTAACAATAACAAAGAAATAGGAAAAGTAATAGAAGCAAGAAATGGAACCTTTACTCTAAGTAAAGAATCATTACTTCCAGATACAGAATATACCCTAACTATTACTGAAACAAATAAAAATAGTGAAAAACAATATTTCCAAAAAACATTTAAAACTAACGAATTAGGTATTACTCTCGAAAAAGAGTATGCAACTTCTAACAGCCTAGCATATTCTATCCAATTTAACGAAAATTCCGATGTTGAAAAAGCTAAATTAGTTATTTTTGACAGTAACGGAGAAAAAAATCCTACTAGTTATACAATTGGTACTAAAGACATTTCAAAAACCGTAGAATTTGCTGGACTATTATCTAATTCAAGCTATTCTGTAAAAGTTGAATCAATCTGGATTAGAAATATTGAATATTCAGATGTATATACAATAAATAGAATTGATACAACCCTTAAACAAACGCCAGTTATATCAGATATTAAAATAACAACAGAAGCTGATGATGCAAGATTTAGAATTAAAGCAAATCAAATATCAGATCCCGATAAAGCAATCGTATCATATAAATACTACATCTATAAAGCAGAAGATATTAATCTAGACAATCCAAACCCAACACCAGTCTATATAGTTAACAAAAATGATAACGATGAATTAGTTCTAGATTTAAACGAAATAGAAGAACTAAAAACAGGTGTCGATTACAGATGCAAAGTAATCGCTCTATATGACGATAACACAATGGTAAGAGAAGCAGCATCTGACTATAGTGTTAACTTCTTAATCAAAGCAAAACCAAATATAAGCTGGACGACAACATCTTCATCTATAAACAGAGTATCAGGCACCCTAAAATTATTAGATGGTAACTGTTCAGTTCCAGTTAATGGCAGAAGATGTCTTAATAGAAGTAATACATTTATCGCAAGATATTATAAATTAGGTGAAGATGAGAGCACTGGAATTGCTACTCAAAAAACAATAACTTTTTCTGCTGACACTTTAACAGCAGACTTAACATTTGATGGATTATCATCAAACACAACTTTTGCCCTAAAACTATACGGAAACTACTATGATGATGACAATCAATTACACAGTAACGTTCAAATAGGAGAAGTTGTATACTTTAAAACAGATGTCAGTGAAAACCTTAAATTCAAAGTAATCAATGACAACACAAGTGGTGCCGGATCAGCAGATTTTAACCTAGCTCCTGTAGTAACATTTGATGCCAAATTAGAAGCACCAGAAGATTCAACCCTAAGTGACGAAATATCAAGTATAACCTTTAATTTATATAGTGGTAGCTACAACGTAGAAAACAAATTAATAGGTACTTATGTAATGGATGACAAAGTAGACATTAAAGACTTCTTTAGTAGATACACTATAACAAATAAATTATTTACTAATGAAGATTTAGGCTTAATTAACACTGTTGATAAACTAATAAGATTAACAAACAATCAAACAGGTACACTAAACGGAACTTATACCGTTGAAATAGTAGATGTTATGGATTCAGCCGGTGTTAATGAAATATATGTCGAAGATAACATCTATACATTTAAACTAACACCAAAATACTATCTAGATGCTAGAATAGGAACAACTAATGTAAGTTATATTAACGTAACTTCAATAACTAAAAAACAACTAACTGAAGAAGAACATGATGAACTAATAGATAGAGTTCCAAATTTAGACGATTTAAATGACGATACAGTTGTCGGAATAATAATTGAAAGCACCCTACCAGATAGTTTTGTTGACTCATCATTCACATATGAAAAAGTAGTGTTAGATTACGTAGTATATAATCTAACAACCAAAAAAGAAGCAAAAAGAGTTAGTATTGATATGGGTAATAAGTATCAACCAAAATCACAAATAATATATCTAGACCCAACAGAATATGATGATGGTGAAAACTTCACTAGAGGTTATAACTACAAAATAAGTTATGAATTAAACTTCACAACAGAAAAAGGAGATAACCCAGTATACACTAATGCTAAAATGCAAATTCCACAAATAGATGGCCAAACTCCTTATATAATAAAAAGACAAAGTGCAATTTATAACCAATATATATCAACAAGTACAAGTGAAAACATAACTTATAGATATAAAATAACAGATATTGATAATTCTCTACAAGATAAATATCTATACTTCTCATACAAAAATAGTGATGAGAAAGTAAAATCATCTGAAGAAATGGTTGCTGATGGTAATTTCCACGATTTAGTATTACCAATAAACGAAAATAGAGAATATAGTGTTTACCTAAAAGAGAAAGGCACTGGTGGTACTGACACTTACAAAGAAATAACTAAAAACACTTTTGAAGGAGAATACATCTATGACAATCAGAATGCCTTCCAAATAGTAAATGATAACGACAATACCCTAAAAATAAAAATATTAGAAAATGACATAACAAAAAGAGCAGCAGCATTTAAATTAACTGTAAAAGATAAAAGTGGTAATTTACCAGATTTCACAAGATTCTTCTTAAACTCTAAACTATTAGAAGAATCATATGAAACTGGTGAAACAGATGAAGGAGGAAATCCTCTTACTGCTAAAAATAGATATATTACACTTGATTATGCTCAGATAAGCGATTACATGAAACACGACTTAGAAGTATCAATAGATAGTTACTTTAATAGTGGATTAGTAGGAATAAACCAACAATTTACTAACGGAATGATAATAACTAATGGTACTAATTACTTAAATATTTATAATGCCCCTGGAGTAGCTAACACATCACAAGTAGATAATGAACTAATGGGTGTTTATCGACTAGCAAGAGAATTCCCAGTTGATGGAGAAAAAATAGCTATCTTCAACAACTTAAAAGCAACTAACAAATACGATATGCTAAGTGGATCTGAATTATATGAAACAGATTCAACAATGGGAGTAGAATTTGATATTACATACACCAATGCGGGAATAATATTCAAATCAGTAGGCAAGGAATACTCAGGCTACAACACAAAAGTAGTAAAAACAGCTACCCTAAAATCTAATAATTATAATTACAGATTTGAAAGTATTGTTCCAAAAGTATCAATTACGAATAACAATACAATTAATAGCCTAAAAATAAAAGTAAATTCAACTGGTGTTTATGGCCAATTCAAAAAGAATAATCAAGAACACAATATATTCTATATCGATATATATAGTAGTAGTGATTTATCTCAAGAAAGCCATATTCAAACACTACAAAGTAATATTACAATTACAAATAATACAGCAGAATCTGAAACAGTTGAATTAAAAAATTTAACTCCAGATACAACTTATTATGTAACTGTATCAGCATATTTAGAAGGAACACTAACAAGACTATACGATATGAATTCTAAAAATGGTTATGTATACAAAACATATGAAAGTAAAACTCTAGGAGGATCAGAAATATTATCATCATATGACTTTAAAGTAAGACCAGTAGCATATGATGGAGAAGCATCTAAAAAGAGATTACGTTGGTCAATTAGATTTGCTAATAAAAACGGTCAAGTTATTCCAGAAAGTCAAGAAAATCTAAAAATAAGATTTGAATTATATGACCAAGAAGGAAATGCTATAAAATTTGATGGAACCGAAGGCACAGGCTGTGATAGTAGTGTCTTAGGACAAGAAAATAACAACTATATTGCTAACTGTTACATCCAAATTCCTAAAGAAAAATTAGCTAGTGTTCATAGTCAAACAATAGATTACTTCTTTTCAAATAACAGCTTTATCTTTGATGATGGAGCATACAAACTAATAATATATGCTATACCATATACTAATGGTCAGTACAAGGAAGAAGATAAAGTAATAATAAGTCAATTAGATAGACTTATCACAAGAAGTGGTGGTAATGACGAATTAACACACATTACTTATAATACCGATGTATACAAACTAAAACAACCAGAAGTAGGAATTAAAAATCTAGAATCAGGAACAAGATGCGTAACTGAAAAAGATAGTGAAGGAAATACAATATATAATGGAAATAATCCAGTATGTGATTCATCTGCGCCTGTAGATAAAGTAGAATACTATATTGAATTCAATCCAGATATAAAAGATACCAACAATGAAGAAATAATAGATAACGATAGACCAGAAAACAGATACAGCTATGCAATTAAATATGGTACATATACAATAAAACTAAGAGATTCAAAAAATGAAGTAGTAAGTACTAAAACAAACGTAAACGCAGCAGCAGTAGATAAAAAGATAACATTCTCTGGACTTGATGCTAACGCACTATACTATGTAGAATTAAGCTATGAAACATATTTAAATAACTATGGTTATACAGAACAACAGAAAATAGCAACAACACCATTTACAGATTTCATCTATACACCAATTGATGCAGGTATTACCTTAGGTACAATAACTGCAACGCAAAATAATAATCAAAGAATTACACTAACATATAATGGTGCTTATAATATGACTAATAACATAAAGAAAGTAAGTTATACCATCTCACTAAAAGGAGGTAGTAGTAATGCCTCTGGATCATACGAAATAGGTGGAGATATACTTAATATATTTACTATGTCAACTGATAAAACACCAAAATTATCAATTGATTTATCTGAATCATCAGATGAAAATTTCACATTAAAGAGTGGTAATACTTACATTATAACAACGCAATATTGGTACAAAAACGAATTTGATGAATATGTATTAATTAAAGATCATAATACCCAAAACGATAAATTTACAACAATCTTAAATTTATGATAGGAGGAATATAAATGAGAAAATATAATAATAAAACCAAAAGAACGATGTTAATTATATCAGCAGTATTTGTAATAATTGTTGTTATATTTTCTCTGTTCTTAAAAAGGTCAATAGACGTTGCTAAAACTGCCTATGAAGTTGATACAGGATCAATATTATTTGATAATGATAAAAACATGATAACTACAACCAAAGAATCTAAAATTAAGATTAGATGGGCAGGTAATTATTATTTACAATATGACGATAAAAACTATAATTTAGGTACTCATTCCGTAGTATATAATACAAATAATGGAGATATATCTCTATACGGAAAGTTTTATGAAGTACAAAAAGATGGCAAAGTAAAAGTAATAAAAGATGAAAACAAATTAAAAAGCTCTGTTAATTCTAAATTCTATAAACTAGCAGATAGAAAATATCTAATAGTAGATAGAACTATTGAATCAACAAATTCATCTCTAGTTACAACAAACTATCTTATTATTAATCTAGACAAATCAGGAAATGCCACTCTTTTAAACGATAAAGTAAGCCTAAAAACAATTAAACCAACAGTTTTAAAAACTTCATCATATACATTTGATATTGCTAATGAAATAATAAACTTTGGTAAAGAAGACGTTGATTTAAAGAAAATAATTGGTAGTACTAATGAGTATGATAAAGACAAATATGACTTAAATAAGGAAGAACAAGAAGAAAGTGGTGGATCGGGAACAGGAACTGGAAGTGGTTCAAGTGATGGCTCTGGAGGTAATGGAATTGGTACCGGAACTGGCGATGGAACAGGTACTGGAACCGGCACCGGTCAAAACGGTACAGGCCAGAACGGAACAACTCAAGGAAATAACTCAACCTATAATAACAATTACGATTCACAAGTTTCCGATGCCGCCGTAGATCAAATCGTAAAAGCCACAAAAAATACTTCTGTAATAAGAGTAATACCTAAAATAAATAGTATATCTATAGACTATGTAATATATGACCCAGATAACGAATATCAAAGTGTTTATATTGAAGTAGAAAACACTGATACAGCTCAAAAAAATATCGTTTATCTACCAAAATCAAATACAAATATCGTTATTGGGGACTTAAATCCAAACGTATATTATTACCTAACATTTAAATATACATATAAATCAGATAATATGCAAAAAGAAACAACTTTTGATGAATTAGGAGTTTATACAAGAATTCCTCAAATAGTAATTACTGTACCTAAAATAGTAGATAAAAAGATTTATTACACCCTTGAATTTGATGATAAATACACTATAACCGAAGGAACACTATATCTACTAATGAATGGACAAGTAATAACAACAGAAAGTATATCTGCAGTTGGAAATGTAAATAAAATAGGAAATTCAACAAACTATTTTGATATATCAAATACAAATATAAAGCCAAATGAAGACAATTTACTAACTATTAAATTAGTGTCTCTAAGCTTTAATACATATACAATTACACCAAATACAACCTATAAATTTAAATATTAAGGAGAATCATATGAAAGAAGAATTAATAGTAATAAAATACCTTAAAGAAAATTATAAAATATTGATTCCAATAGCATTTCTAGCTGTAATATTTATCGCAGCAATTGTATATTACAAAATGATGGTTTTAGATAATTACACTAAAGAAAACAAAGGAGATTTTTATCAATGGTTTTACGAAACAAAACATGTATATAAAGCAACTTATAGCACAAACAAAAGAGATGAAATAGTTGATTTCAAACCAACCAATATTGATATAAATCTTTCTACTATACCAGTATACTTTCAAAAAGAAAACAAAGTTCTATTTCCAGCAGAAATGAGTGTTGTAATGCCAACACTAAACTGTGCCGAATATTTAGCTAACAAATATTCATACATTGAAGTAAAAGACGGAAATAAATTCTTAGTATCTGAAAAATACAATAATCGCCTAGGACACTATTTCCTTTATGATGGCTATGATGTATACTTTTTCCTAGACGAAACTAAAATACACATAACGGATAAAACTCAAATAACACTAAGCCCTATGTCATATATAATTGCTAAACCAAACAGTTATATCAGATATTATGACAAAGATACAGATACAGAAAAAACAATAAATGACGTAAGTAATGGAATTACAGTAGAAAATAATTTCTACAAAATAGCCGTTATGACAGACACAATTGACTATTATGGAAGTGAAGTAATTTTAACTGGAAAAATAGATGAATTAAACCCAATAAAAATGAAGGGAAATACATAGATAAAAGCGAATTTTAACTCGCTTTTTTCGTTGACAATAAGTATAATATTTGTTATACTTAAATATAGAATAAAATAATGTTCTTAATGATAGGAGATGATACAATGGAAACAGTAGAAGCTGCAATTGCAACAAGCATTGGAATAATGCTAGGACTTGCATTTTTAGGTTTAGGAATAGGAGTAGGTTTATTAGGTGGACGAGTAGCAGAAGCCGTTGGTAGAAACCCAGAAACAAAAAATGATGTCGTACATTCAATAATGACAATATTAATTATTACATCTGTATTCTTATTATTTTTATTTTTATTCTGTTTCTTCTTATTGTTCTATAATCCATTAATTTCATAATAGAATATGTTATATCTATTTATAATATCGATAGTTGTATTATGTCTGCTAGTAGCATTAATGTTTTTCGTTTTAAGAAAAACAGTAAAAACAATAAACAACCAAACTAAATTATACTTTGTAGACAAATTACAAGAATACGATCACTTAATAACTGAAAAAGAAGCTCAACTAGAAACAATTGATAAAGAAATTAAGGATAAAGAATCCCAAAGAGAAGAAAAAGAATTATCTAGTGATAATAGCAATTACGAATTTGATTATAATATAATTGATTTAATAAATAAAACTAGATATCAAGACAAAAATATCTATACTTTAAATAAAAAAATAGATGAAAAATTTGATTTAGATTACGAAGGAATTATAAAAAAATTTATTTCTTGTATTAAAGAAAACAATCAATTTAATTTTTGTCAAAATATTAAAAATAAATTTACAAGTGAAAATATCTATTTATTAAAAAGCTTACCAAATAATTTGAAAGAAGAAAAAATAAAAGAATTATTAAATGATCAAGAATACAAGATTTATAGCTTATATAAAGAAATAAATAAAGAAAACAATGTAGATGGATTCATAGATTATTTAAACGAATTAATAGATTTAAATAATCCCAAAATTATCGTTTATGTAGGGGACAAAAATGAAAACTATGACCATATTAATGAAAATGTAAAAACCATTTATAAAGACGATATCTATAAAGGTATTAAAATAAAATATCAAAACAAAATATATGATTATAGTTTGAACGAAAGGAATGTATAGCATGAATAATAATGAAGTTAAAGATAATATAGATGTAGCTATAGATGCCATAAAAGATAATAAAAATGTCTATCCAACAGGAAGAGTAACTAAGGTTAATAAATATAATGTTGAAGTAACAGGACTAAATGACGTATCATTCTATGAAGCAATAAGTATTGATAACAAAGCTAGTGGATACGTTATGGGAATATACCCAAACAAAATAATCGTATCTCTAATCGAGAAAAAAGAAGAAATAATGCCTGGAGATATAGTATATGCCCTAAAGAAAGAATTTAAATGTAGCTTTAGTATCGATTCTATTGGAAAAGTTATTGATATATTTGGTAATGACTTAATAGCCGGCAAAAAATTTGATAAGCTAACAGAAATTAAAATAGAGAATAAAACAACACCAATAATGGACAGATTATCAGTAAATGAAGAATTACTTACTGGGATATCTGGTATTGACTTGATGTATCCAATAGGAAAAGGACAAAGACAATTAATTATCGGTGATAAAAAAACAGGAAAAACTCAAATTGCTCTAGATACAATCGTTAATCAAAAAGGAAAAAGAGTAATATGTATCTATGTAGCAATTGGAAAAACTAAAAAAGAAGTAAAAGACATATATTTTGAATTAACAAAAAGAGGAGCTTCAAGTTATACAATTATAGTTGCATCATTTAATGATGAATTACCAACTAGAACATATTTAACACCATATGTTGCAACATCTATAGCCGAAAGCTTTATGTTACAAAAATATGATGTCTTAGTAATATTCGATGACTTAAAGAAACACGCTGATGTATATCGTGAAATAAGCCTTAACAGTCATAAAACACCAGGACGTGACGCATATCCATCAGATATATTCTATACTCACTCAAGACTACTAGAAAAAGGTGCAAAACACGTATGTGGAGGTTCAATAACAATCTTACCAATAGTAGAAACCAAAAGTGGAGATATAACAGATTACATATCTACTAATATAATATCAATCTGTGATGGACAGTTAGTATTATCTGCTAAGAACTTTGCTAAAGGTGAAAAGCCAGCAATAGATTATGGATTATCAGTATCAAGACTTGGTGGTAACGTTCAAACAGAAGATATGAAAAAAGTAGGAAGTAAATTAAGAAGAGAATTACTTTCATACTTAGAAGTAAGAGAAGTATATGAGTTAGCTAACATCGATGAAATGAGTAAAGAACTACAAAAGAAATTAAAAGATGGACAACAAATGCTAAGTAAACTTAAACAATATAAATTTAGTCCAAGAACTAAAGAAGAAATGAAAAATGATTTTGCTTTTATGGATAAAGTAGAAGAAACACCTAAGGAAGAACCAAAAGCAGAACCACCAAAAGAAAATAATGAGCAAATAGAAGCAGAAATACCTGAGCAAAAAGAAGTATCCCAAAAAGAAGAATAAAGTGAGGTGCAAAAATGGTTGGAAGAATAATAGCAATATTTGATATTAGTGTAGAAATAGTATTACAAACAAATGAAATAAGAGTTGGTGATATACTAGAAACTGAAGATGATTCTAAATTTAGATTTGAAGTAGTTGAAATAAACAATACTACAGCCATCTGTATTAGCCTAGATTCAACTAGAGGACTAAAGAAAGGTACTTCAGTAAGACTAGTTTCTCATGGAATTAATATCGAATACTCAGATAAGATTCTAGGAAGAGTATTTAATTCCTATGGAGAACCAATAGATAATAAAGAATGGGTTAGTGAGAAACTAAGGAATGTTAATCACGAAACAACAACTTTAAAAGACTTAAATATAGAATCAGAAATACTATGGACAGGAATAAAAGTAATAGATTTCTTTGCACCATTACAAAAAGGATTTAAAATGGGTCTTTTAGGTGGTGCTGGAGTAGGTAAAACCGTATTAATAAAAGAAATAATTCACAACGTATATGCATCACAAAACTCTAATGCAGTATTTACTGGAATTGGAGAACGTTCAAGAGAAGGACAAGAATTATATTCTGAAATGAAAGAATCAAACCTATTAGACAAAATGTCAATGGTTTACGGACAAATGGGTGATAACCCAGTATCAAGAAGTAAAGCAGCCTATGCCGGGTTAACTCTAGCAGAATACTTAAGAGATGAAAAGAAACAAGACGTATTATTATTTATAGATAACATTTATCGTTTCATTCAAGCCAAAGCCGAAATAGCAACCGAATTAAAACAAATATTAATAGGTAATGGTTATCCATCAGATATGGCTTCTGAAATGAGTAAAATAGAAGAAAGAATTAATTCAAATCAAAATGGATCAATAACATCAGTACAAGCAATATACATCCCAGCCGATGATCTAAACGATGAATCAGTTCAAACAATTATGTCATATATGGATGGACAAATAGTACTTGATAGAAAAGTAGCAGAATTAGGAATATATCCTGCTATAGACGTATTTAATTCAACAAGTAAATTAATAAATATTGAAAAAATAGGTGAAAGACACTATAACTTAGTTGAACAAGTATTAAAAACCTTAGCAAGATATAATGAATTAGAAGAAATAATTACCGTATTAGGTATTGAAGAATTATCTGAAGAAGATAAATCAATATTCTATCGTGCACGTAAATTAAGGAATTATTTCTCACAGCCAATGTTCGTTGCCGAACCATATACCGGACTACAAGGCCAGTTCGTAAAAATAGAAGATATTCTTATTGATATTGAAAATATTTTATCAGGTAAATATGACGAAATAGACGAAAGTAAATTCTTATTTATAGGAAAATACAATGGACAATAGTAATATAAAAGTAAGAATATTTGATATGGAAAAAGGCCTAAGTGAATACGATGATGTTAAAACTATAAGAATAGTAAGTAAAGATTATAATTTATTAATAATGAAAGACTATATGCCAATCATAGGAGAAATAGTTGGCAGTGTCGATATAAAAGGGGAAACAACTGATATATCATATAAAAAGATAAAAGGGTTTTATATGAACAATAGAAATGTGTTTAACCTGATGATAGAAGAATAATATGAATAATAATGTAATAAATGGATTAATAAATTTTTCTGCGGTAGCAATAATCTTTTTAATAGTTTTAACAATAATATTCTCAATCTATGTAAAAAAATTCAAATTTGAGAAAAGAAATATTGAAATGTATGGATTATTCCTTAACTTAGATACCATATCATTAATATCAATCTCAGCTCTAACAATCAATTACATATTTATAGTATGGTGTACCCTAAGTTTTCAAGGATTAAATATCATATATATAGCATTTAGTATGATCTTAGTCTTTCTAAGTGATGCTGTTACAGATAACTTTAAGAACCTACCAATATCACTTGGATTTTCTGCCATTAATTTCGTATCAATATATGTTACCTATTTAATATATAATCACTTGGTAAAAGAAAAATTTTCTTATATCCTAGCAATAGTTTTAGGCTTAGTAGTAATATTTGTCTTTCTATATTATACATATAACTTATTAAGACAAATAAACAATATTGCTGTAAAACAAAAATATTTAAAAGAAAAAAAGTATAAAATATAAGGAGGTATTAATATGAGTAGTATAAAAAACGTTGTAAAAGTAATGAACTTCCACTCACTACTTAGAGTAGATAAAGCTAGAAAAAAAGCTGAAAAATACCTAAGTGTTGGTAACGAAATTACGAAAATACTAACGGAAATACTCTATAACAAAAACTTAGTTCTAGACAAACAAGTATTAATACCGGAAAACGATAAACCAATATTAGATATATATGTCGCTAATGACTATGGGTATTGTGGTGACTTTAACTCAAGTGTAAGAAGAGCTATATTACAAAATGCTGATAACTATAAAATAATTATCGGTAAAAAAATACTATATAAAGATGATAAAACAGTATTAAAAATAGAAAAAGACTTATTCAATGAAGACTTTATAAAAATACAACACTACATAGAAAAATCACTACTAGATATGTCATATAGAGAAATAAATATCTACTACAATCACTACTATTCATCTACAACATTTGAATTTAAAAAAATAAATGTCTTTCCTATAGAATTCAAAGGAGAATACTATGAAGGGACAGACTTTATCGCTGAAACAGACTTAAAGAAAATGTTAAAAAGTCTAGTATCATTCTATATTTGCTATCAATTAAAGATGTGCGAATGTATAAGTGAAGCAGCAGAAAACTTAAACCGAAACCAAATAACAAGCTTAGCTCTTGATAAAATAGAAGAAATAGAAGAAGAAAAAAGAAATACCGAAAGAAGAAAAATAAACGAGGAAGCTTGTTTCAAAAATGTCGAAAACTTCAAAAAAATAATTCAAATAGCAGGTGATGCCAATGAATGATAATATTAGACCTTCGGATTTAAAAACAAAAGTAGATGAATTAAATAAAGAAATACCCAACTTAGTTATGCCAACAATGGGAATAATCGAAGACGAAAATAAAATAGATATTAACAACCAAGAATTTATAAGATCAAAAGAGACAAAGGAGGATAAAGATGTTAAATAGAAAAGGACAGACATTAGTCGAATATGTTTTAATTATATCTCTTGTCACAGTACTTGCTATTGCAGCAGTAAGAATTTTTGGTGGATATCTAAAAGATAAAGTAACAGAAATGAGTTGCCAAATGATTGGTAAAAACTATGTAGCAGGAAAAAAAGTCGGTGAAGGCTATTGTGAAGGAGACGAAGACAAAGAATTTGCCGATATAACAAAAGACAAAAATTAATCACTAGAAATAGTGATTTTTTTATGAAAGTTAACTAAAACTTGACAAAAATGCCATTTTGTAGTACAATACCCAACTATCAGGGGGAATTGGTATGGAAAGAACTAATAAAGAAATAATAATCGAATTATGTTTAGTAACGTTATTTTTATTAATAATTATACCAGTATGTGTTAACGCTAGTGCAAAATTTAGATTAGCTAAAGAAAAAGCTTCATGTAATAACAATATCTCTATAAATATAGCAACCAAAGACTCAAACAAAATAATTGAAATGTATAACTTATCAAAAGAAAAAACTAATGTAAGACTTATCTTAAAAATATCTAAATACGTAAACGAATACGCTGTTAATGTAAATGATGAAATAAAAAACCTAAAAGACTTAACACGTACCGAAGATGATAATAATTACTATTTCAATTTAGGAACATATGATGTTGAAAAATACAACGAAGTTAAATTTAAATTAATGCTAATAAATAACGTTGTTGAAACAGAAAACATTACTTATAGTTTTATGACGGAGGAAGAAAATTGTTAGATAATTACAATTACAAAAATTATCTTTCTGTAGATAATAAAAAGGGGTTATTAATTAATAAAAATGATATTTATATTCTAAATAAATATCATTTTGATTACAAAAAATACAACAATTTAAAAAGTCTAATATTCGATATAGACAAATGCCTAAACGAAACAGATGAAGACTTAGAAGATTTAGAAGAAGTTCTAATAAGACTAAGTGAATTTCATTACTATAACGAAACAAAAAAATAGTTCAGAAATGAACTATTTTTTATTATAATTTTTTATATCCATAATAATAGGTAAGATAATTGGAACTCTTCCCGTAGCCTTAAGCAAGAAAGGCATTAATCCATTAATTATTTCTGACTTAATATCATTATATGTAATATTTCTTTCCTTTAATTTAGTAGCTACAATTCTCTCGGCATTCTTTTCTATCTGTTTAATTAAAGCTTCATTTTCATTAACTAGTATATAACCCCTGGTAGATACCATAGGAACACTTAATAGTTTCTTTTTCTCAAAATCAATATTAGTAATAATGGCCATTACACCATTAGTAGACATTAAATTTCTATCCTTAATAACAATATTACCAACATCACCAATTCTAGAACCATCAACATATATATCTCCGGCGGTTATTTTATTACTACGAATTACTTTATTTTTAGTAAGCTTTAACACATCACCATTTTCCAATATAAAAGTATTCTCTTTAGGAACATCACACAACTGTGCAATATCACAATGCATCTTTAACATCCTATATTCACCATGATAAGGAGCAAAATACTTAGGATTAAACAACCTAATCAATAACTTCAATTCATCTTGATTAGCATGTCCAGACGAATGAATATCTGTATCCGTATTAGTATAAACCTTAACACCATTTAAGTATAATTTATTAATTGTTTTAGCAACACTAGAAGCATTACCAGGAATAGGTGAGGAAGAGAAGATAACAATATCCCCAGGCATTATCTTAATTTGCTTATGACTACCATTAGCAATTCTTGATAAAGCAGATAAAGGCTCACCCTGACTACCAGTACACAATAAACATATTTGTGAAGGCTTCATTTGATTAGCTTCTTCTGTACTAACAATAATATCCTTATCTTTTATATAACCACACTTAATTGCAATCTCAATTGAAGTATCCATACTTCTACCAAATAAAGCAACTTTTCTTTTATGTTTTTTACATATTTCAATAATATGTTTAAGTCTATATATATTAGAAGCAAAAGTAGCTAAAATAATTCTGTTTTCTTTTTCATTATCGAATATTTCACTCAAATTAACATCGACAACAGATTCACTAACAGAAATACCAGGAACGGTAGCATTAGTAGAATCACTCATTAATAATTTAACCCCTCTTTTACCAATTTCCGCCATTTTATGAATATTAAACATTGGCCCAATTGGTGTTAAATCCATCTTAAAATCACCAGTCATAACAACAACTCCATTAGGAGTATCAATAGATAAACCATGTGAATCAGGAATAGAGTGGGTCGTTCTAAAAAAATCTATTTTAAAAAACTTTGTTTTAATTTTTGTGTTTTCATTATAAATAATAATATTCTTATAACTATTATTTCTTTCATCTAATTTCTTTTGAATTAAGGCAGCTGCCTGTGCTGGAGCATATATTCTAGGAATATTAACTGCTTGCAACATAAAAGGAATACCACCAATATGATCTTCATGACCATGGGTAATAATTAGTGCCTTAATCTTACTTTCGTTCTCTTTTAAAAAAGTATAATCAGGAATAACATAATCGATTCCCAACAAATTCTCTTCCGGAAACATAACTCCAGAATCGACAACAATAATTTCATCTTTATGCATTAAACAATACATATTTTTTCCGACTTCGCCCAATCCACCTAGGGCAAAGACTAAAGTACTATTTTCGTCTCTCATTTAAACATCCTTTCTAAATAATAATAAAAACCGTTAATTAAAATAAAAAATTTCAGATAAAAGATCTACTAATATAAAAATTATACTATAATTTTCACAAAAATTCAAGCAAAGTATTGAATTTTTTTAGCTTATATATTATAATTAAAAGAGAAAATACGAAAGAGGTGCTATAAATGAATTTAACAGGCGCAAATAATTTTAGTGAGAATAATGATTACACGATTTATACTGTAAATAGTAATCAAAATGGACAATATAGTGTTATTTTACCTAAGAATATGGAAGGACAAACATCTATGCTAGTAGACCTAAACATGAAGAATGATTTTGATGGCCTTATGTCAAATACTATTACCAAAGAAGCATTACTAGAAAAATTAAATAACGAATACAACAAAATAAAGGAAACTAATCCAACAGGAATATTAGTAATACCAATGACAGATGTTAATGCTTTAACAAATGCAGTTAATAGTAATGACAAGCAAAAAATAGTAGAAGAAACTAAAAAAATAGGTGGAATAACAAGTGAATTATTTAAAAATTTAACAGAATCAGGTTTAGATAAAAGTAAGATTAATCCAAAAATAATGATTATAGAAAAAAATGATATCGATTCAAAATTTGTAGATTGGTTAAAAGTACAAATGCCTGATTTTGTAGACGGAATAAAAATGAATTTTCAAGAAGAAAAGAAAGAAGAAGTTGCTGCAGACAATCCATTTGCTGGATTTAATCCATTTGGAGAACCTGCACCAGCAGAAGCTCCAGCTCCAGAGCCAGCACCAGCAGAGCCAATTCCAGCAGTAGAACCTGCACCAGTAGCTGAAACACCTGCTGTAGAGCCAGTACCTGCAATAGACCCAATGCAACCAGCACCACCAGTAGAAGGACCTATTCCTCCTACAGATATATTTGGTGGCCCAGAACCTGCTCCAGAGCCAGCACCAGCAGCTGTTCCAATCCAACCAATAGAACCTGCACCAGTAGCTGAAACACCTGCTGTAGAACAAGTACCTACAATAGACCCATTGCAACCAGTACCACCAGTAGAAGCTTCAGCTCAAGAAGAAATAATTGAACCACAACCAGTTAATAGTGTTAGTTTAGAAACAACTCAAGCAGTACCAACAGTTGCTGAACCAGCGCCAGCAGAAGCTCCAGCTCCACAACCATTAGAAAATCAAGTAGATAAAAAGAGTGGTGGATTTGCAAATATATTAATTATATTAGTTATACTTGCTGTTGTTACAGTAGCAAGTATTGAATTGGGAAAATTCTTGTTTAATACATTTGGAACATAAAAAATCATCTATTTACTTAGATGATTTTTTTTATCCAAAATTTTACTTAATTCACTATAGATATTATCATGAATAGTATCTATATCCTCATTAGTTTCTTCCAAAAAACTTCCAAATCCATTTTTATATTCATACTTATTTCTCTTAAAATATAATTTTAAGAACTTATTAACATCACTAATTAATTTAAATCTATCTTCATCTTGTTTATTTAAAAGAGTATTATAATAATCTATACCACTAAATAACTTATTTTGTGTCTCATCATCTATATCCAAATAATCAATATCTTGAATTAATAACTTAATATGTTCCATAAAAAAGTCACTATTGGTAAAATTGACACGCTTATCTACCAAAAAATCACAGAAGAAATTTACATCTTCTTGCCTTTCAATTGCTTCCTTAATATCATCACCGATAACAGGAAACTCCTCAACATAATCACAGTCTTCACAAAGACATTTTCTCGTTGCTCCACCATCTTCATTAAGTTCAAAAGGCCCTAATTTATGCATTTCACTACATTTATTATTACTCATACATATAATCTCCTCATAAATATAAACAACTAAATTAATTTTAACATAAAAATAAAAAAAAGTATTAAAGTTTACCATTAAGTAAAATACAAAAAAAGTATTGTAATTTTATCTAATAGTTTGCTATAATAAAATAGTGAAAAAAAAGAAAGGTGATAATAAATGGACAATACATACAAAGTAACGACTAATAGTGATGCTGAAACAATTGAATTAGCCGAAAACTTAGAATCAGAAAAGTTTCCCAATATGGTAATATGTTTAAACGGAGACTTAGGTAGTGGAAAAACAGTATTTACCAAGGGCTTTGCAGGAGCAATGGGAATAGATGAAATAACATCGCCAACCTTTAATATAATAAAAGAATATGTAGGAGAATTACCATTATATCATATGGATGTATATAGAACAAACGGAGACGTTGCCAATCTTGGATTAGACGAATACTTTAACAAGAATGGCGTAACAATTATCGAATGGGCAGAAATGATTGAACCCCATCTACCAAAAGAAAGATTAGATATAACCTTTACTATAGTAGACGAGAACAAAAGAATAATAAAGATAACACCTCATGGAGAAAAATACCAAAGCATGTGTGAGGCCGTATTATGATAAGTTTATTCATAGATACATCATCAATTGATGTATCTATTGCTATTATTAAAGATAATAAAATACTATCAAGTATAACCAAAGAAGCAACGGGAACCCATTCCATATATACAACCAAATACCTAGACGATATGTTAAAAGAAGCAAAACTAAAACCCAAAGATATAAACAAAATAATGGTCGTTAACGGTCCTGGATCATTTACAGGTGTAAGAATAGGAGTAACAATTGCCAAAACCTATTCCTATCTACTAAACATTCCTGTAATACCAGTATCATCACTAAAAATGTTGTCCCTATCACTAGATCACGATTATTGCCTAGCAATAATAAATGCCAATCACGATAACTATTACTTTGCTTTATATGATAAAGACAATAAAGAAATAACAAAAGAACAATTTAACACTAAGAAAGTAGTAGAAGAAATAATCGAAAAATACAATCCACTTATAATAAGTGATAACAATATAGAAATAAACAATATAAAAGTACCAAAACAAAAATTAAACTTTCTAAATATTGTAAATTATTATAAGAACAAAAAAGAAGTTAATCCCCACTTATTAGTACCTAATTATTTAAAACTACCAGAAGCAATGGAGAAAAAGAAATGATTAGAGAAATAGACTTTATTGAAGGGGCTAATCCCTATGCTAAAAGCATAGAATACTATGAAGACGAAAAAGTAGTAGGTTTTATAAACTACTCACTAATATACGATAGAATAGAAATAGACAATATCGAAGTAATAGAAAGCCATCGAAATAAGAAGATAGCAACTAAACTAATGACTTATCTAATTTATAACGCTATTGATAAACACGTAATAAACATTACTCTTGAAGTAAGAAAAAGTAACGAAATAGCAAGAAAACTATATAAAAACTTTGGCTTTAGAGAAGTAGCATTAAGAAAACTATACTATGGAGATGAAGACGGAATACTAATGGAAAAACAGGTGATGTAAATGAAAGATATTTATTGCTTAGCAATTGAAACAAGCTGTGACGAAACAAGCATGAGTATTATAAAAAACGGTACTGAAGAAATAGAAACAGTAATTCTAACACAAATAGATATCCACAAAAAATTTGGTGGTGTTGTACCAGAAATAGCAAGTAGAAGTCACATTGAAAGTATAACTATAGTTCTAGACGAATTACTATCAAAAAGTAATCTCAAAATAGAAGATATAGATATAATTGGTGTAACATATGGACCAGGATTAATAGGATCTTTATTAATAGGATTACAATGTGCTAAAACTATCTCTCTTATAACCGGAAAACCATTAGTACCAGTTCACCATATTGCAGGTCATATCTACGCCAATAACTTAGAAAAAAGACTATCTTTTCCTCTAATAGCACTAGTTGTAAGTGGTGGCCATACGGAACTAATATATATGGATAAAGACTATTCCTTTAAAAGAATAGGAGGTACTCTAGATGATGCTGTAGGAGAAGCCTATGACAAAGTGGCAAAAATCTTAGGCTTAGAATATCCTGGAGGACCTAAAGTAGACAAATTAGCAAAACTAGGAAAAGATACCTATAATCTTCCATATCCTTTAGATGACAGTACTTATAATTTTTCCTTTAGTGGTATAAAAAGTGCAGTTGTAAATTTAGTACATAATGAAAACCAAAGAGGAAATGCTATAAATATGGAAGATATGTGTACTACCTTCCAAAATAGAGTAGTATCTGTAATAACAAAGAAAACAATGCGCGCTATAAAAGAATATAAAGTAAATAATTTAGTTGTTGCAGGTGGCGTAGCCGCAAATACAGGATTAAGAGAAAAACTAGAAGAATTATGCCAAAAAAACAATATTAATTTAAGTATTCCAAGAATAAAGTATTGTACAGACAATGCAGCTATGATTGGAGCAGCAGCATATTATGCCTATCAAAAAGGAATAATAGCTGATTTAGAATTAAATGCTATGGCTACAGATACATTATATAAATATTAAAAAAATACCAAAAAGTCCTTGATTTCTCTAATATTTTATTATATAATTAAGAAGTCATGTGACAAATGCCTGATTAGCTCAGCCGGTAGAGCATTCGGCTGTTAACCGACAGGTCGTAGGTTCGAGTCCTACATCAGGCGCCATGTGATATTAAACAAACTTACTATAAGTTTGTTTTTTATTTTACAAAAAAATGACAAACTAAATATATTATTCTTATTAACTGATAATATATAATAAAAAAGTGCTATAATAAAATTAACATATAACATGTTAGAAGGAGTTAATATGGAAAAAAAGAACAATAGTGGGATTTTAGTTGGAATAATAATAGGACTAATAATTGCCTCAGTAGCAGTAGCATGCTTATTATCAACAGGTACAATGACCTTTAAACAAGCATCAACAGATAACCAAACAAATAGTGGTGTAGAAAAAGAAATAAAAACTAAAACCGTCTCTGACGTAGTAGGAGAATACACATCAGAAACTATAAATATAGAGTATGATGATCCTAATTTTACTACAGCATCAGTCACGCTAACTCTATACAATAATGGAATATTTACTTATACATTTAGACATCTTATACCACAAGGAATGTTAGGAAATTACACTATAGAAGGAGATAAAGTAACATTAACAGCATGGTTTAGTACAGGTAGCAGCCCTGATTTAAATATAATATCAGGAACAAAAACATTAAAAATTACAGAAGAAGGAAAAATATTGGATGACAATATGAATTTTAATGCTCCACTTTACGGCAACATAAAATCAGTAACTCTAACAAAAACTGATAAAGAGATAACTTCTTTTGATCCATCTGAAAGAATGGTTGTAGCATGCTTAGAACCAGTAGACGGAAAATGTGGACAACCAGCAGGAACCTTACCATTCTAAATAAAATATAATTTTAAGTAAATTAAGAAAGACATACATATGTCTTTCTTTTTTGCAAAATATCCTTAATATGTAAACTATAAATAAATAAACTTGATAATGTTAATAAATTCATGATATAATTTAATAGCTTAAAAGAGGAAAGTAGATGATTATATGCCAAAGACAAATAATTATGATGAAAATTCTATTAAAATATTAGAAGGATTAGAAGCTGTAAGAAAAAGACCTGGTATGTATATAGGTTCTACTGACAAAAGAGGACTACATCACCTTGTATGGGAAATAGTAGATAATGGAGTAGACGAAGCCCTAAACGGATATGGAAACCACATAAAAATAATAATGCATAAAGATGGATCTGTAAGCGTAACTGACTGTGGCCGTGGTATTCCAACAGGAATGCACGAATCAGGAAAAAGTACTCCTGAAGTAATTTACACAGTATTACATGCTGGAGGTAAATTTGAAAGTGGTGGATACAAAGTATCTGGTGGATTACATGGTGTAGGTGCTTCGGTAGTAAATGCCCTATCTAGTTGGATGGAAGTAACAACAAGAAGAGATGGCTTTGAATATACAATTAGATTTAAAGATGGTGGACATTTAGATAAACCATTAACGAAAATAGGTACTACTAATAAAACAGGAACAACCGTTAGGTTTATGCCTGATCCTGAAATATTTTCAATGAGAGATTTTAATTATTCAACTATTTGTGAAAGAATGCAAGAATGTGCCTTTCTAATAAATGGACTTACAATAGAAATAATTGATGAAATAGAAGGAAAACAAGAAAAATACTTATACGAAAATGGCTTAGAATCATTTTGTGAATATCTAAATGAAGGAAAAAATGAAATACACAAAGTACTATGCTTTAACGCTACAAAAGATAAAATCAATGTATCTGTAGCCCTACAATATACCGATAGCTATTCCGAAAATATAGTATCATTCGTAAATAATGTCAAAACATCTGACGGTGGTACTCATGAAGTAGGATTTAAAACAGCTATAACTAAAGTAATAAACGACTATGCTAGAGAAAACGGTTTTATAAAATCAAAAGACAAAGCCTTTGAAGGATCTGATGTAAGAGAAGGATTAACAGCAATAATAAGTGTTCAAATTCCAGAAAATATACTTCAATTTGAAGGACAAACAAAAGCTAAATTAGGAACACCAATTGCTAGAAGTATTGTTGAAAACATAACTACAGAACAATTAAAATTCTTCTTAGAAGAAAACAACAAAATAGCTACAACAATAGTCTCAAAAGCTCTAAAAGGAAAAGAAGCAAGAGAAGCAGCAAGAAAAGCTAGAGAAGAAACCAGAAAAGGAAAAGATGCCAAAAAATTAGATAAAATACTAAGTGGAAAATTAACTCCTGCTCAAACAAAAGATAAAACTATAAAAGAATTATTTATTGTCGAGGGAGATTCTGCAGGTGGTTCTGCAAAACAAGGAAGAGATAGAAAAACCCAAGCTATATTACCATTAAGAGGTAAAGTAATAAATACCGAAAAAGCTAAACTAGAAGAAATATTTAAAAACGAAGAAATAAATACCTTAATTCATACTATAGGAGCAGGATACGGTAGCAACTTTAATATTAATGATATAAACTATGGAAAAGTAATAATTATGACCGATGCTGATGACGATGGAGCTCACATCCAATGTCTATTACTAACATTTTTCTATCGCTATATGAAACCATTAATAGAAGATGGTCATCTATATATTGCAATGCCACCACTATATAGAATTCAAATAGGAAATAAAGAACACTATGTATGGACAAATGAAGAATTAAAAGAATTAACTAAAGGAAAAAGTAATTACAAAATATCAAGATATAAAGGACTAGGTGAAATGAATGCCACACAATTATGGGAAACAACAATGGATCCCGAACACAGAAGCTTAGTTAAAGTAAATATCGAAGATGTTGCTCTAGCAGAAAAAAGAGTATCTGTTCTTATGGGTGACGCTGTCGAACCAAGAAAAAATTGGATAAATGAAAACGTAATCTTTTCTTTAGAAGATAATTACCAAATATAATATAATTAACAAAAAATATGACATAATAATTGTCATATTTTTTTTATAATGCTAATGGTGATTAAAATGAAAATATACATAGACTTAGTCTTATTTCTAAATTTTGGTTTTGATCTATTATTACTATTTTCTGTAGCCATAATACTAAGAAGAGAAACCACTCTAAAAAGACTATTACTAGCATCTCTAATAGGATCTATAACTATCTTAGCCATGTTTATAAATATAGACAGTTTTTCACTATTCCTATTAAAAATAATAATATCTCTAATAATGGTATATATAACATTTGGCTATAAAAATATAAAATACATACTAAAAAATCTCTTTTATCTCTATACATCGAGTATTATTTTAGGAGGATTTCTTTATTTCTTAAATCTCCAATGTTCCTATAAACATAAAGGCTTAGTCTTTTACTTTAATGGCCTATCAGTAAATCTAATTGTACTCATAATCTTAAGTCCTATAATAATCTATATCTATACTAAACAACTACTAGAATTAAAAAATAATTATTCCAATTACTACAATATAGACATATATCTAAAAAATGGCAAAATAATTCCTACAACAGCCTTTTTAGATACTGGAAACAAACTAGAAGATCCCTATCAAAAAAGACCTATAATATTACTAAATAAAGAATTAATAAAAATAGATTACAAAAAAGATAAATTACTACTAGTACCATACGACACAATAAATAATCACGGATTATTAAAATGCCTTATCCCAGAAAAAATATTTATCCAAGGAATAGGTTTTAAAAAGAATTTCTTAATTGGTATTTCTAATGAACCAATTAATATAGATGGTATTGATTGCATCTTAAACAGTAAATTATTAGAAAGGACTAACTCATGAAAAAAATAATAAATATAATATTTAAAATACTAAAAAAGAATAATTATATATTCTATTTAGGAAGTACTGATATCTTACCACCTCCTTTATCTAAAGAAGAAGAAATATCATATGTAGAAAGAAGTATGAAAGGAGATAAAAAAGCAAGAAATATCCTAATAGAACACAACTTAAGATTAGTAGTATTTCTAGCTAAAAAATACGAAAATACTAAAATAGATTTAGAAGATCTAGTATCAATAGGAACAATAGGCCTAATAAAAGGTGTAAATACATATAAACTAGACAAAAATATAAAACTAGCAACATATGCCTCGAGATGTATCGATAACGAAATATTAATGTATTTAAGAAAAACCAAAAAGAAAAGAACAGAAATAAGTTTTGAAGACAGTCTAAGTTTTGATGCTGATGGTAACGAATTACACCTAGAAGACGTATTAGGAACAGAACCCGATATTGTAACAAAAAATCTCGAAGAAAATTTAGAAAAAAGAATGCTCTATGAAGAAGTAAATAAACTAAAAGGAAGAGATAAAGAAATAATTGAATATCGCTATGGCTTAAACGGAAAAAAAGAGATGACTCAAAAAGAAGTAGCCACCCTAATGGGAATATCACAATCATATATATCTAGAATAGAAAAAAAGGTAATAAAAAGATTAAGAAACATAATAAGAATTTAATTTAAAAAACTTCTAAAACGACAAGGATTAATTGAATCAATATCAAATCCCTTAACAGTAATTACATGAATTACTTTCGTTAATATCTTATTTGTTTCACGAGAAGAAAAAGAACCATATTTTTTTAAACACATCTCATATAACTCTAAAAAACTTTCCTTCTTAACTTTATAATTAAGCATATCATTACCAACTTTAAGCGCTATTTCATCATAATTCATATAATCACCTCAAAGAAAAAATCAATTATATTTTCAAGCTATTCTATCATAATTATTTACCAAAATATGTAACCCATTCGGTTACATATTTTATTATAAAAAAACAACTAAAAATAATTAAAAAAAAAGAAAAATTACCTTGATATATTTGTATTTTATGCTAAAATAATTAACCAAGGACGGAAGGTGCATTAGAATATGGTTGAAACAAACTTACCAATAGTACTACTTAAAAATATAATACTATTCCCATATAATGAAATAAGAGTAGAATTTAACACCTCAAAAGAAAAACTAATATTAGAAAATTCTGCCAAGTATAACGATAACCATATTCTATTAATAAACTTATTAGATCCCTTAGAAGAAAACCCTAGTATAAAAGATTTACCAAACATTGGTGTAATAGGAAGAATAAAATCTAAAATAGAATTATCTAACGGAACAATAAGAGTAGTAGTAGTAGGCCTATCAAGAGTAGAAATATTAAATTATATTGAAACAGATTACGATTACATTGAATCATTTGTAATCCCAACTAAAGAATACGAATATGACGAAGTATCTGCTACAGCCCTAAAGAGAATTTTATTTAATCAACTAAATAATTACATAAACACATCTCCAATGATGTCTAATAGTGTTTTAGGAAGAATAAATGGTGTCGATAACATAAGTAAATTAACAGATATTATTGCAGCTGAACTACCATTTGATTATTCTACAAAATTAAAATATTTAAATACACCAGAACCAATTAAAAGAATTAAACTAATAATTGAAGACTTAAATAGAGAAATAGAAACAGTTAAATTAGAACAAGAAATAGAATTAACTCTAAAAGAAAAAATAGATGAATCACAAAGAGAATTTCTCTTAAAAGAAAAAATAAGAATAATAAAAGAAGAACTAGGCGAAGAAACAATTAAAGAAACAGAAGTAGATAACCTAAAAAAACAAATAGAAGAAAAAAACTTACCACCAAAGATAAGAAAAAAACTAGAAAGTGAACTAAAAAGATATATCTTATCATCGGATGCTTCTCCAGAAATAACAATAATAAGAACCTATATAGATTGGTTACTAAACTTACCCTGGAATAACAAAACAAAAGACAATTACAAAATAAAAGAAGTATCAGAATCACTTAACGAAACTCACTACGGACTAGAAGAAATAAAAAGTAGAATTGTCGAATATGTCGCTGTAGTAAAACATACCGATAATACTAATAGTCCTATTATTTGTTTAGTAGGACCACCAGGAGTAGGAAAAACAACTCTAGCTAAATCTGTAGCTGATTCCCTAAACAAAAAATTTATAAGAATAAGTGTTGGTGGAGTTTCTGATGAAGCAGAAATAATTGGTCACAGAAGAACCTATTTAGGAGCTAATCCTGGAAAAATAATTCAAAGTATGAAACAAGTGGGAGTTAATAATCCTGTATTTCTAATTGATGAAATAGACAAATTAACAAAAGACTATCGTGGTGACCCTGCATCTGCATTACTATCTGTCTTAGACAAAGAACAAAATCAAAACTTCTGTGATAACTATATCGAAGAAGAATTTGATTTATCCAATGTCTTATTTATCTTAACTGCTAACGATATAAATACAATTCCTAGTGCTCTAAAAGATAGATTAGAAATAATAGAATTATCAAGCTATACTAACTTAGAGAAAAAAGAAATATGTAAAAAATATTTAATTCCCAAACTATTTAAACAATATAAAATTAGAGACTATAATGTAAGTATAAATGATAACGCTATAAATAAAATAATAACAGACTATACCAAAGAAGCAGGAGCAAGAGAATTATCAAGAAAAGTAGAACAAATATGTCGCAAAATAATTTTTGAAAACACCAAAGACAAAATAATTAAAGTAAGTGATCTAACTCACTACTTAGGCCCTGCTAAATATCATCACCAAAAAAATGATGACACAAACAAAAGTGGAGTAGTTAATGCTTTAGCTTATACCATTTTAGGTGGTGAAATACTAAAAGTATCAAGTACTATGTATAAAGGTGATGGTAAAGTAAAAATAACAGGATCTGTTGGTACAGTAATGAATGAAAGTGTTGAAGTAGCCCTAAGCTATATAAAGAATAATTCCAAGAACTTTGATATAGATATAAATACTTTTAAAACAAACGATTTCCATATCCATATTGAAGAAGGAGCAGTAAAAAAAGATGGCCCTTCAGCCGGAATAACAATAACAACTGCTATAATTAGTTTAATAAAAGATAAAATAATACCAAATGATATAAGTATGACTGGTGAAATAACTCTAAGAGGAAGAATTCTTCCCGTAGGAGGATTAAAAGAAAAACTTATAGCAGCATCTACTAACAATATCAAAAAAGTATTTATACCAATTGAAAACAAAGTAGATATTGAAGAAATACCAGACAATGTAAAAAATAAAATAGATATAATATATGTAAGAGATTACCTAGATATCTATTACTATTTATTTAATGAACAAGAATAAACTATCTTTTTATAGCTATTTTTGTTATAATATTAATAGGTGATAAAATGAACGAATATAATAATTTAAATCATCAAGTTGATAAAGACTTAACTAAAGTATTTGATAGAACTTGGTATACAAATAAAAATACAAGCAAACAAATAAGTGACCAAGCAAAAAAAATTAATGAAAGAATGTTTGAAAGTAACGAACCAGATCTAGACGAATCAGAAAGTCAACTAGAAAGACTAAATAGAAATATGGAAAGACTAAGAAATAGCAACAGAGATAGATTTGGAAGATAACATGGAAGACTTACACAAATACGAAAAAGAATTAAACGCAAAAGGAATAAACATTATTGGAGGAGTAGACGAAGTAGGAAGAGGTCCGCTTATCGGAAGTGTTATTACTTCTTGTGTTGTATTACCCAAAGATTTTCAATTAGAAGGATTAACTGATTCAAAAAAATTATCTGAAAAAAAAAGAAACGAATTCTATAAAATTATAAAAGAAAAAGCACTTGCTATTGGCATAGGTGAATGTACAGAAAAAGAAATAGATAAATACAATATCTATGAAGCAACTAAGATTGCTATGAAAAGAGCTATTGAAGAAGCAAACAAACAAATAAAAATTGAACATCTACTAATAGATGCTATGCCCCTAGATTTAGACATACCAACAACATCAATTATTAAAGGAGATGCCAAAAGTATATCTATAGCGGCAGCTTCCGTAATAGCAAAAGTAACAAGAGACAAAATGATGTATGAACTAGATAAAAAATATCCTATGTATGATCTAAAAAATAACAAAGGATATCCAACAAAAAAACATTTAGAAGCTATTGAAAAACATGGTATAACAAAATATCATAGAATAAGTTATGCGCCAGTGGCAAAATATAAAAATAAAAAGAACTTACAAAAGTAAGCTCTTTTTTATATCTTTCTATTACTTCTTTGTTCATTCATTGTATCATTAAGAACAGATTTAGCAAATTCAGTTAAATCTAAACCATCACCATATTTTTTCCAAAATTTAAAACAGCCCTTTTCCCAAGCTCTCCATCTCAATTCATATTCAAGCTCATCAGCCAAAGAATAATCTGTTTCTAACAATTCATGCTCAATCTCATAATACCATTTTCTATATTTTTCAGCCTCAATTCTTGCTTTTTTAATCTTTAAAGAAGCATTAGGACCAAGTTTAGTATTTTTTCTCAAAAAATCCAATTCGCTATAATTAATTTTTTCAGTATCAAAAACTTCACTATTATCAAATTCATTCATATTATTCATCCTTTCAATTAAAAACTCCTATATAATCCTATGGCCTTCCCCAAAATTGTAACATTTTTTAGAATAATAGGCAACATATAATCATTCTCAGGCTGTAATCTAAAATAATCTTTTTCTTTATAAAAAGTCTTCAAAGTAACCTCATTTTCTTCGTTCATAGCAACAACCATATCACCATTTTTAGCAACATTAGTTCTTTCTACAATAATAATGTCATTATCATATACACCAGCATTAATCATTGACTCCCCACTAACTCTTAAAGTAAAAACTTCTTTACCCGTAGGAATCATCTGTACTGGAATAGGAAAGTATTCCGAAGGATTTTCAATAGCTTCAATAGGATTACCAGCAGTAATTTTCCCTAATAAAGGAATATTAACAACTTCATCATTATGATTTTCAAATTCATTAGGTACCATTAATTCTAACATTCTATTGTTATTAGCATTTCTCCTAATATAACCCTTATTAATTAAATTAGTTAAATGAACATGAACTGTTGCAGGTGAATTTAAATTAATACCCCTACAAATATCTCTAACTGAAGGAGTATAATTATTCTCTGCAATAAATTTTTTTATAAATGTCAAAACTTCATTTTGTTTACTAGATAAATCATCATATCTATTCATAACATCACCATCTTAATAATATCATACTAGAATTATTTTGTCAAACATTTGTTTGTAAAAATAAAACTAGAAAATTCTTCACAAATATGATATCATATAACTTATGAAACGGGTGATAATATGAGTACTTCTAGAACCAAAGCCAGAAAACAAGCTATGACTATTTTATATCAAATTAATCTATATAACAAAAACAAAATAGATTACAATTTAGACGAACTACTAACTGATTCAGACGAATTTACTAAAGAATTAGTAAAAGGAGTAGTAACCAAAGAAGAAGAATTAGACTTAACTGCAAATAAATATTTAAACAACTGGAATATATCTCGCTTAGGCTTAACTGATGCAGCAATTATAAGAATAGCTATTTATGAATTACTATATACTGATACCCCAGAAAAAGTAATAATAAATGAAGCAATCGAATTAGCCAAAGACTATTCAGACGAAAAAGTAGTTAAAATGATTAATGGTGTCTTAGACAAAGTATTCCATAACAAAGGATAGTGTTAATATGAATAACAATTACTTAACAGTAAGTCAACTAAGTAAATATTTAAAATATAAATTTGATGAGGACCTAAACTTAAGAAAAGTCTTTTTAAAAGGAGAAATATCTAACTTCAAAGCCCACACAAGAGGACATTACTATTTCACTCTAAAAGACGAAAACAGTAGAATTAATGCCGTAATGTTTGCAAGTAGTACAACCAAACTAAAATTTATACCCATAGATGGTATGAAAGTAATGGTTGAAGGAAAAGTAACAGTTTATGAAGCTACTGGAGGGTATCAAATCTATGTTGAAGACATGTTAGAAGATGGTGTTGGTAATTTATATATAGCCTTTGAACAACTAAAAGAAAAACTATCAAAAGAAGGACTATTTAATAAAGAAAGAAAAAGAAAAATTACCAAAATGCCAAAAAAAATAGGAATTGTAACCGCTCCTACCGGAGCAGCTATAAGAGATATCCTAACAACTATTAAAAGAAGATATCCCATCTGTGAAACTATTTTGTTTCCCTCATTAGTACAAGGAGAACAAGCAGCAGCAGATATAGCAAACAAGATAAAAATAGCAAATACCTATGATTTAGATACACTAATAGTAGGAAGAGGCGGTGGATCTATCGAAGACCTATGGCCATTTAATGAAGAAATAGTAGCAAGAGCAATCTATGATTCAAAAATACCAGTAATAAGCGCAGTTGGGCACGAAATAGATTTTACCATAGCAGATTTTGTTGCCGATCTAAGAGCCCCAACTCCAACAGCAGCAGCCGAATTAGCCGTAGTAGATATAAATACTGTAACGGATTACTTAAATACAACCAGAACAAGAAGTTATAATGCCATAACTAATATAATTAATATCTTAAATGATAAAATAAATAATCTAAAAGAAAGCTATGTCTTAAAAAAACCAAATAATATTTATGAAGTTAAAGAGCAAAAATTAGATACCCTAATTGACAAAATAAATACAAGCATAAATAAAATAATAGAAATAAATAAAGTAAGACTATTTAAATATCAAGAATCTTATGTCTTAAATAATCCCCAAATACTATATAAATTTAAAAAACAAGCCTTAGATAACATAATAAGTAAATTAGAAGTATTAAACCCATTAAATACACTAAAAAGAGGATATTCAATAACAAAACAAAATAACAAAGTAGTAAGTAGTATTAAAGACATAAATAAAGAAGATTTATTATCAATAAAACTAAAAGACGGTATAATTGATACCAAAGTTATGAAAGTGAGTGAAGATAAAGATGCCTAAAAAAGAAGAATTAACCTTTGAAGAAAAAATAAAAAAACTAGAAACTATTGTTACAGAATTAGAAAGTGGAGAAGTAAATTTAGATGACGCTATAACAAAATATACAGAAGCTATGAAATTATCTAAAGAATGCTCTCAAAAACTAACAGAAGCTAGTGAAAAAGTAAACAAAATATTAAATGATAATGGAGAATTAGAAAATTTTGAAATAAAAGAATAAGTTTTATATACTTATTTCTTTTTTTTTGTTATAATTATATATAGGATAAAATAAAGATAGGAGTGATAACATGAATAAAAAAATAATACTTTTATTATTACTTATTTTTATCATCCCTATTAATGTCAAAGCTGAAGGAACAGGTGTTAATAAAATATGTGCCGTAGCGGAATCCCAAGATGAAGATTGGACTCAGAACACCTCACTAAAATTAACAGAAATACAAATAACAAAACAAAAAAGTGTTTATGCCGGAAGAAAAGCTGTCCTAGAAAGTGGAGAAAACAACGGCGGTAAAGGACACTGGTATAAAGGTAGAGGACAGGGATTTGCCGCAAGTGATAATTACTATTTATTAGTAAAAACATATGACGATAGCTATCTTCACAGTATCTATTCTCAAAGTGAATACCCATACGAAACAAATGGATTTGTAGTAATAAATAAACAAACAAATGAAGTTACAGACAGAAAAGAAGGATATAGTTATGGTCACGCTAACGATGCAACATGGAACTCAAAAACAGACACATTTCTAGTAATTAATGCAGCAGATAACGAAAATAATAATATTTATCTAGAAAAATTTAAAGTAAACACTAGTGGCAAATTAGTATATCAAAATGATAGAGTAAAATTACCTTTATGTATTACAGCCATAGCTTATAATGAAGACGATAACAATTATATAGTTAAAGGATGTCTAGAAGATTATGCTCATAATACTGTTTATTTCTTAGATTCTAGTTTTAAATTAATAAACAATAAAGGCTTTGATTTAAAATGGAACCATTTAGTTCCTGGAGGATTAGGCTATTCAAACGGATATATCTATATTCCAGCTTATGAAAGTGGAAAACAAAGTATATATTGTTATTACAATTCTGCAGCAACAGGAAGTAATATAATATATCAATATGATTTAAATGGAAACTTTATAAAAACATTATATATACCAGTCAAATCAACAGTAAACCCAAGTAATATCCAAAAAGGAGAATTACAAACTGTAACAGTAGACAAAAATAGAAATATATACGCCTACTATGACATAATATATCACGATTTAGTAATAGACCCAACTGAGAATGAAGGAACAGCATGTCCAAACAATTCATGTGTAGGAAGTAGCTCATTAAATGTATTCACAAGTGATTATTTAGCTCAAGCCCAAAGTATGTCTTTAACAAGCAATAGCAAAAAAATATACTTAAAGAATTCAACTATCGATAAAAATAATACTTTCTTAAAAATAAAATATAATGATGGAAATACAGAAACCAATAAATTATCTGATTTAGATGTAACTATAACAGGCTTTGATAGTACAACAACAGGAAAGAAAACAGTAACAATAACATATAAAAACAAAGAAGTATCATACAGCATTTATGTAGTTGATAGCTATAGCAATTTAAACACTAATTCCATAACAAGAATTGCTCATTTAAAGAAAGGCCAAGATATCCTAAGTAACAGTAATATGAGATATCAAAGTGGGGCAACATTAAATAATAGTGATGGAATTAGAAGTATGACTATTGCTAAAGTAAATAATTCAGAATATATATATTTCACAGTATTAGGAAATAGCCATTCTAATACAGCAATATATAAAATGACTACTGCCGGATCAAATCTAACTAAAGGAAATAATGCCTTCCTAGGTTCAGCAATAAACTTAACATATAACAAGGATATTGATGAAAGTAATGGTGGAGTACTAGTAAGCGGTCATACAGGAAATGAATGCTGTAATGAATCAGCCCAATCACTAAGTAGTGACTTATCATCCCAATGTACTACAGATGTAAGCCAATATTCCTGTGGAACAGCCGGATATGAATTATATAATGGAGCATATAATCAAAAAGGAATTATAAGTTATATAGCAGTTAATAACAGTACTCCATTTGTAAAAAGAAGATCATTTTATCCAGATGTAATAAAAAATACTTCAGAAACACCAAGCAAGTCTAATGAAGCCATATTCTCATCTATAGCATATGATAAAAATAATAAAATATATTACGCAAGAAGAGGAAACTACCTATGGATATTAAATTCAATCTCAACAGATTACGAAGGAACAAATAGATATCCTAAAGAAAATGCCACATCATATGCCTTACAAAATATAGTAAGTTTAACCATAAAAGATTGGGCTTATTACAAAGGATTACTATATCTAATAGTATATGGAGGAAATGATAGTAATATCATAATGGCTTATAACTTAAAAGGAAATTTAGAAACTATCTATAAATTCCCAGAGTCATCACTTAATACAAATTTAGAAATATCTGGAATAGATTTTGATGAAAATGGAAATATGTATCTAGGATTTAATAACATAAATGACGATAATTATGTAGATTTCTATAAAATACAAACTCCAACAACATCAAAAGAAGAATATCTAACATATAATAATCAATTATCTATAAATAATGTAAATACAAATCAAGATATAATAAAAAATTTACAAAACAATACAACTATTGATTCACTACTTGATAAAATAAGTTCTAATACCAATTATCAAATCCTAAATAAAAATAATGAAGTAGAGCACAGAAATTCAAACATAAAAACAGGAACAAAAATAAACTATTTACTTAATAATCAAACAAAAACAATACTCCTTTCAGTAACAGGAGATGTAACGGGAACAGGTACTGTAACAAATGACGATGTTGAGGAAGCATTTAAAATACTAAAACATACAAAAACAGCAGATGAAATATATACCTTAGCAGCAGATACAACCAAAGATGGAGAACTAAAAATAAACGATATCGCTAAACTATATCAATATACAAAAAATAAAATTCAAAATCTAAATTAAAATGTAGTATTATGTTGACTGAAAATAAAAAAAAAAGTATAATAAAATTAGTAAAAATATGGAGGATAAAGATGAAAAAGAAATTATTATTACTTATTCTTTTATTAGTATTTATACCAATAAAAGCATATGCCTTAACTGGTTCAACCAGTCTAGATTGTGACAAAACTGAAGCAACAGCAGGCGAGAATATATCATGTACATTAAAAGGAAATATTCAAGGAGAAAGTGGCGAAACAGAATATATAAGTTCATACAGTGGAAACATAACACTTGGAACTGGACTTACACTTGTATCATCAACAAGAAGTTCAATCTGGGGATTCGGTGATCCCAATACAGCTGTTCTGGAATATAGTGGTGTAGAAGCCGATGTTACAGGAGATTTTGATATAGCAACTATCGTTGTAAAAGTAGACGATAACGTAACCGGAAGTTTAAGTACATCTATTGGAGTAGGAACACAAATGTTCTATGGACGTATTGATTATAATGGCAAAGCCGTTAATAATGCAACTCATAACGTAACTGTAAAATCAACCAATAACAATTTAAGTGGTTTAACTCTATCAGAAGGAACACTATCACCAGAATTTGATAAAACAAAAATTAGTTATACTGCTACAGTAAACAGTGATAGAGTAACTGTAGGAGCAACTCCAGAAGACAATACTGCTCAAATAACAGGAACCGGAGAAAAAGAATTAACTTATGGAACAAATACAGTTAGAGTTGTTGTAAAAGCACAATCTGGCGCTGAAAAAACATATACTATTACAATTGAAAGACCAGATACAAGAAGTAACGTAAGTGATTTATTAGGATTTGGATTCTTTGATTACGAAGTAAACTTTGATAAAACAAAAACAAGCTATTCAATAAAAGTAAATGACACAATAAATAAATTAGCTGTTTGTAAAGATCAGCCAACTGATAATAGTATCTTATGTATTGACTACGAATCAGTAGTTGTTCAAGAAAAAGCCAATATTACTTCTGTATTATATAACGAAGAATCAATAGATAGTTTAAATGTAGCAAGTAGTTACGTTGTAATAGGAGACGTAAATAAAGGCGATAATATCTTAAGTATAACTGTAACTGCTGAAAACGGGGCTTCTAAAACATATCGCTTTACAATTACCAAAGGAAGTCAAAGTAGTCCTCCAAAAACAGATACAACTCCAACTAACACAACAGGAGGGAAAGGAACTATTACTAATCCAAAAACAGGAAGTGCATTCATCTACGCAATTATCTTAATCTTAGCTGTTTCTGCTGGATTATTTGGATACTACTACAAAAAAAACTTAAAAGAAGAACAAGCAAATGCTAAAAAATAAAAATAAATTTCTCTTTTCATTACTAATATTATCCCTAGTAATAATATTAATAACAGTAGTATCACTAAAAATTAATAATAAAGATAAAGAAGTAATATTAAAATGTAATAGAGTAAAAAAAGAAATAAAATGCAAAATATCAGGAAAAGAAAAACAATATCAAGTATCAAATATATCAATGTATATAACATTACCTAAAGATATTAAATTAAAAGAAGTAAAAGTAGATTCGTCCTGGGAAGGATCAGGAGAAGATGGAAGATTAGAATTATATACTGATACAAATAAAAAAGATAAATTTCCTATAGCAACATTTACAATTGAAGCAGATAAGAAAAATATACCAATAAAAATAGAAAAAATCATCTATTATGATGAAAACTTTAAAGGACATAAAATAAACAACGTAACCAAAACAATTCATTAAAAGGGAGGTAACCATGGAAAAAAAGAAAAAGAAAATTGAAGAACAAGATAGTGGAAGCAAGTATCTAATACCAGGAAGTATCCTTATATTAGTTGTCTTTGCACTAGTAATAGTATTACTATCAAAAACCTACGCTTTAGATGGCTTTGGAGAAGTAAATATTACTTGTAATAAAGCGATGGTAACAAGTAATGATACCTTTAGTTGTACTGTAACTGGAACAGTAGCAGCAAATAAAGAAGTATCTTCTTTACAAGCACAAGTAAGTTTAAGTAGTAACCTGGAATTTGTTTCCTTTACTAAAGACTCATCTTGGGAAGGATCAGGAGAAGAAGGGCTAATTCAATTATACACAGACGTTAATAAAACTGGAACATTTAATATAGGAACATTAAACTTAAGAGTAAAAAGTAATCCAATCTTTAATAATAATGAAAGTGTTGGATTAACTAGTATCATATTCTATGAAGGTAGTGATAACAATTATCAAGGACAAAATATAACTGCAAAGAGTATTGATATTAATACTCCATCATTTACCTCAACAGACTATGACTTAACAAAAGATTACATCATAATAGATACTAAAAACATTGCAACAATAATAAGTAAAATTAATACAACAGCTTGTAATGTAACAGTAAGTGTTGACGGAAATCAAAATACTACAGGAACAATAAAAGCTGGCTCAAAACTAACAATAGGATATAACGGAACTACTTTAAAACAATATGATCTAATATATTTAGAATCAAGTAAATACAACGTAACAAGTAGTACTCAATATATAATGACAAACGAATCAAATATAAGCACAATTGCTAATGACTTTAGTGCTATAAATGCAACTGTAAGTGTTAAGAATGGTAAATTAACAATAACATACAATAACGAAGACATAAAACAATATGACATAATTCAATTATCATCATCAACATTGCTATTAAGTCTTACGGATAGTTATATTGTAGTAAATAATGAATCTGAAGTAATAAGTAATATTACTAAGAGTAATAATGTAAATTTAAGTATAAATAACCATTATCTAGATATTACATACAATAATCAAGTAATTAAATCACTAAAAATATATTCTATATCAAGTAGTAAATATGAAATAAATATCGAAGAAGGTTATATATATACAAAGATGCCAGAATCAGATATAACATCAAATATAGCATCAAATGGAAACGTAGTTACCTCAGGTAATCAAGTACTACTAAAGAGTGACTCTAACACAACACTATGTACATTCAATGTAATTGATATATCAAGTACTGATTATCTAGTAAATTATCAAAACAAATATATCTTTACTAAAACAGATACAGCTGCTGGTACAATTCAAGGAAAAGTAACAATAAAGAATGCAACATCTACAGTAAGCAATAACACACTAACAATAAAATATAACGAAACAAATATAGATCAATTTAGTCTATATAACATTTCAAGCAATACATATCAAATATCAAATGATAAAATATTTATTGGAAGTGAGGTGACATATCAACAATTTACAAGCAATCTAAGTATTAACGGATTGACTTATAAAATCTTTGATACTAATAACCAAGAAATATCTTCTGGAAACGTATCTGCAAACTACACATTAAAACTATATGCTGGATCAACTGAGGTAGCATCATATACTACAAGTATTGAATACTTAACTGTATCAGATGATTTAAATATTGCACCAAATACAAACAGTAACATAGTATACAAAATACCTCTAAATACAACATATAGTACTATCTTACCAGGATTCCAAACTAATGGAACAATCACAGTTAAAGATGTAAATAATCAAACAGTAGCAACTAGTGAAAAAATTAAAACTGGAGATATAATTACAATAACCTTAGGTTCTGGAGATGTAACATTTAAAGCATCAGTATTAGGAGATACAACTGGTGATGGAGATATTCAAATAAACGACGTTGGTAGATTATATCAATACTTTAAAAACAAAACTACTATGGACGAAGAATACGTTCTAGCAGGAGATGTAACTAAAGACGGTCAAATAAAAATAAATGACGTTGGAAGACTATATGATAGATTAAGAGGAAGAGTAACGATAGATTAAAGAAGGAGAAAAAATATGGAATTATTATTTATAATTATAATTGTAGTATTAATAATAATACTACGTTCAATCAGACAAATATCAGAATATGAAAGAGGAATCTTATTTAGATTCGGAAAATTTTCAAGAATACTAAATCCAGGATGGAATATAGTATTACCAATTATTGAATCTTATCAAAAAATTGATATACGTACAAAAGCAGTAGACGTAGCAGAACAAGATGCTATTACTAAAGATAACGTATCAATAAGAATAAATGCAGTATTATATTACAAAGTATTTGATGCTTCTAAAGCAGTAATTGCTGTAGAAAAATATCAATATGCAGTATCACAATTAGCTCAAACTACAATGCGTAATGCTGTAGGAGCAGTTTCTCTAGATGAATTACTATCTGAAAGAGATAAAATATCTACTGAAATATGTGATATTATCGATAAAGCTACTGATCCTTGGGGAATTAAAGTAGAAAATGTTGAATTAAAAGACATCAAATTACCAGAAGAAATGCAAAGAGTTATAGCTAAAGTAGCAGAAGCAGAAAGAGAGAAAGCTGCTGTTATAACTAAATCAAAAGGTGAAATTGAAGCAGCTAACAACTTATCAGAAGCAGCTTCAATCATGTCACAAACTCCAGGAGCTCTACACTTAAGAACATTATCTACACTAAACGACTTATCTAGTGACCAATCAAATACTATAATATTTGCAATACCACTAGAAGTATTAAGAGCATTTGAAGGAGCAGATTTAACAAAAGTAATCCCTAAAGCAAAAAAAGATGAATAATAAAAAGGACTTCTTAAAGTCCTTTTTTTATATTACCTAATATTATTTCTTTTTCTTTCTCACTACTATTATTCCACATAACTTCAAATAGTACTCCTAATCCTATTAAAGGATCATCATCACAAGAAAGAATAGAACTATCAATAGATTCTCTTATCTCTAAAATAGAATCATTTTTAAAATTATTAATTATATACTTCCTAATATCAATATTATTCACTATATCACCAATAATATTATAACTAAGAATAAATATATTATACTTTACTTTTCAAGAATCTTTTCTGTATTTTTAAAATTATACTTACAAATACTCTTTAACTTATCTATACCATATTTTTCTACTATTTTCTTACCAGCTTCATCAACTAAAGGATTAGCTCCCTTAGGAAGTTTCATTCCAATACTCTCAGAAAGCAAATCCATTTCCTTAAGGAATATATAACGACTAATTAATGAAGAACACGCTACAGACAAACACTGATCTTCAGCCTTAGTAAGAAAGAATATATCTCTAACTTGCTTTTTAGCCTTACTAATATGATTAAAATAACTCTTAGGATATTCAAACTGATCTACAACAATATAATCATATTTATAACCATTATCTTTCATTTCTGATAACACTTTATTATGAAGTATTGCTTTCATCTCATTCATATTATAATTAGAATAACTATTATTATAATCACTATTATTTAAAATATAAGTTTTATAAGGGATTACTTTAATTATTTTAGGAACTATTTCTCTTATTTTATCATCAGTAAATCTCTTAGAATCCCTAACTCCCAATTCTAATAGAAAATCAATATTTTCTTTTGCTACATAAGAAGCTGTAACAACAATAGGTCCAAAATAATCACCAGTACCAACTTCATCAGAACCAATTGAATTAATTCTAATTGGAATAACCTTAGTAGGTTTTTCCTCTTTCTTTTTATCATTAGAATTAGTAGTTATAGCACTACCAGAATTAATTTTTTCCGTTTCTATCCAAAAATCTGAAGACAAATCAGCATCTTTTCCCTGAAATACAGCCTTACCTGATTCATACAAAGTAACAACTGTATCACCATCTACTGCTTGAAAAACAGCATAGGGTGGAGTCTTATCTCTCTTTAAATCCTCAAAGAATTCTAACATCATTTCTTTAGTCTTATCTGATACTTTAAGAGTAATAGTTGTTTGATTCTGCTTCAAATAAATCACCTCTATTATAATTTTATCACAAAAAACTTTATTTTTAAACATTTTTATTATATAATATTATTATAAATATAGGAGGTAGAAAATGAGTCTAACAATAGTAGATGTTTTAATAATACTTATAATAATTCTTGGTGCAGTAATAGGATTTAAAAATGGAGCAATAAAAGAAGGAGTAAAATTTATTGGAATAATAGTAGTAGTAATTCTTGCTTTTGCTTTTAAAGACGACTTAATGGTATTTATGTATGAACACTTACCATTCTATAATTTCTTTGGACTAATTAGAGGATTATCTGCTATTAATATCTTATTATATCAAGTCTTAGCATTCTTAATTATTTTTGCAGCTCTAACATTTGTATTAAGAGTATTACTAGTAATAACAGGACTAATTGAATGGTTATTAAAACTAACAGTATTTTTAGGTGGAATATCTAAAGTAGTTGGTATCTTTGTTGGAGCATTAGAATATTATGTCTATGTCTTTGTAGCATTATTTATTCTAACAACTCCAGCACTTAATCTAAAGTATGTTGAAGAATCTAAAATAGGTAATTCAATACTTCAAAACACACCAATACTTACAAATATGACAGATAATACAATAAACGTCTATACCGAAGTATGGGATACAATAAAAAATAGAGAAGACAAAACAAACGAAGAAATAAATAAAGAAATACTGATTACTTTATTAGATAACAAACTAATAAAAGTAGAAAGTGCTAAAAGATTGATAGAATCAAATAAAATAAGCATTGAAGATACAGAATTCTTAGAAGAATACGAATAATAAAATCAAATAAAATAGTGTTAACTCAAATGTAAAAGTAACACTATTTTTATTTACAAATAATGACAATTGCTATATGATAATATATATAATAATGATTGAGGGATAATATGTTACATAAAAGTGTCTTATTAAATGAAGCGGTTGATAGTTTAAATATAAAAGAAAATGGTATCTATGTTGATGCAACCCTAGGCTATGCTGGCCATGCCAGTAATATTCTAAAAAGAATACCTAAAGGTTATCTATACGGAATAGATCAGGACAATTATGCCATTGAAAAAAGTAACGAATTACTAAAAACCATCGGTAACAATTATCACATAATAAAAAGCAATTTCTCCAATCTAAAAGAAGAATTGAACAAACTAGATATTACTAAAGTTGATGGAGTTCTTTTTGACTTAGGAGTATCTTCAGTTCAATTAGATTTTGACGAAAGAGGATTTAGCTTTCATAAAGATGCTAAACTAGATATGCGTATGGATACCACCAAAGCATTTAGTGCCTATAACGTCGTAAACGAATATGACTATGACAATTTAGTAAGAGTACTAAGAGATTACGGTGAGGAAAAATATGCTACTAGTATTGCTAAAAATATTATCAAAAAAAGAAGTATTAAACCAATTAATACTACTTTTGAACTAGTAGATATTATTAAATCTAGTATGCCTTTTAAAAACATGAAAGAACATCATCCAGCAAGAAAATCATTTCAAGCAATAAGAATAGAAGTAAATAATGAATTAGAAGTATTAAAAGAAGGATTAGAACAAGCACTAGACTTAATTAATATTGGAGGAAGAGTATCAGTAATAAGTTTTCATTCTCTAGAAGATAGAATTGTAAAACAAATCTTTAATAAATACAGTGAAGTAGAAGAAAACATAAAAAAATTACCATACATACCAAAAGAATTAGAACCAAAATTTAAAATAATATCTAAAGGGATAACTCCTTCTAAAGAAGAATTAGAAGAAAACAATAGAGCAAGAAGCGCTAGACTAAGAGTAATAGAAAGAATAAGGGATTAATATGAAAAAAAAACACAAGAAACAATTTTTAAGTAGTTTTGAAAGATCCACATACAAATTACTAATAACAGTAATAGTATTATTACTATTAGGAATTGTTTTTGGCAAAACAAAACTAGCTCAAGTAAATATTGAAGTCCAAAATCTAACTAATAAAGTTGATAACCAAAAAAACAAAAATAGCAGTTTAGAAATGAAAATAGACGAAATGACTTCTCTTGATAGAATAAAACAAGTATCGGAAGCCAATGGTCTAAAATATAATAGTGAAAACATAAAAACAATAAAATAAGAGGTGATAAATATGGCCAAAAGAAAAATAAATATAAACAGAATCAAAAGCAATTACTTACTAATATTATTTATTTTTGGAATATTTATCATTTTTATTTTACGATTAACTTATCTTTGTACTGTTGATTACAAAGTAGGAGATTCAACAATAACTGCCTTTATTAAAAATAGAAATACAAAAGAAGAAACAATTATGCCCAAAAGAGGAAACATAAAAGATAATAAAGGAAATATTTTAGCAGAAGATGTCGTTAGTTATACCGTTATTGCTTATCTAGACGAAAGCAGAAGTAAAAACAGTAAAACACCAAAACACGTCGTAGACGTAGAAGCAACTGCTAAAATATTAGCACCCTATGTTGACCTAGAAGAACAAGTATTAAAAACAATCTTAAGTAAAGATGCTTACCAAGTAGAATTAGGACCAGGAGGAAGAAATCTCTCTCAATTACAAATGGAAACAATAAAAAATCTAAATCTACCTGGAATAGACTTTATCGAAAGTACTAAAAGATACTATCCAAATGGAGATTTTGCCTCTTATGCCATTGGCTATACAGCTAAAGAAAAAGACGAAGAAGGAAATGTTTGGGAAAAAGGTGGCTTAGGAATAGAAGAATACTTTGACGAAACTCTAAGAGGAACAAGTGGCTATATAACCTATGAAAAAGATAGATACGGCTACAAAATAGCTAACGGAAGAGAATACAAAGAAGAAGCTATCGATGGGGATGATATCTACTTAACAATAGACAGTAATATTCAACTATTTACCGAAAACGCAACCAAAAAAATGGCTGAAGATAGCCAGGGAGAATGGGGCTTTATTGTAGTAGCAGATGCCAAAACAGGGGCAATACTATCATATTCAACCTTCCCATCATTTAATCCGAATACCAAAGAAATAGTAAATTACATAGACCCTCTAGCAGGAAACTCCTATGAACCAGGAAGTACTATGAAAGTATTCAGTTATATGTGTGCTATTGAAAATGGAAACTATAACGGAAATAGTACTTTCCAATCAGGATCTATTACCTATGTAGCTACTGATGGGACAAAAACAACAATCCATGACTGGAACAGAGAAGGATGGGGAACAATAACTTATGATTACGGTTTTGCCATGTCTTCAAACGTCGGAGCATCAAACTTACTAGAATCAAATATTATTACTAAAAAGAATCTAACTGATTGCTATAACAAATATGGTTTTGGTAAAATAACTAATTTTACCCTAAATAGAGAATCAAGTGGAAGAGTAAAATTTAACTACGATATCGATGCTGCTAGCGGAACATTCGGTCAAGGAATAAATGTAACTCCAATTCAAATGATTCAAGCTCTAACAACAATAAGTAATGATGGAAATCTCCTAAAACCATATATAATCGATAAAATAGTTGACGCTAAAACCGGAGAATACAGTTATGAAGCAACAACAGAAATAATAGATAAAGTAGCGAGTACTAACACAATTAATAAATTAAAACAACTAATGCAAAGTGTTGTTTGTGAAGACAGTAAACAATGTACCGGTAGTGCTTATTACATGAAAGACTATCCACTTCTAGGAAAAACTGGAACAGCACAAATATATAACGAAAAAACCGGAACATATATGACCGGAGATTCAAATTATATTTATTCTTTCGCTGGACTATATCCTATAGATGACCCTGAAATAATAATATATTCCGCAATAAAAAAACCAAAAGACACTGAAAACTATATCGCTCCAGCCATAAAAGACATTGTAATAAATGTAAGTAAATACTTAAACATATCATCAGATAACAACAAAAAAGCAACCTATACCATAAATAATTACATAAATAAAGACGTAAAAACAACTAAAGAAGAACTAACAAATAATGGAATGAAAGTATTTACCTTAGGATCTGGAGAAGTTATTATAAATCAATATCCCAAAGAGAATACTAAACTATATACGGGAAGTATTGTAGCAATCTTAACAAACAACTACGACAAAAAAATGCCTAACCTAACTGGACTATCATATAAAGATGCAATTAACATCTTAAAACTAATGAATGTTAACTACAAAACCGAAGGGAAAGGTTACGTAATTTCCCAAAGTATTCCTGAAGGAAATATCGTCAAAGAAGAAGAAATAATTGAGTTAAAATTTAACAAATAAAAGCATATATACAATATGCTTTTTAATTATAATAATTAACTAATAAGCACTTGACAACTTTAAAAAAGACATATAAAATAAGTATGTATAGTTTAAATTAAAGGTTTAATTTTAATTATAAGCAAAGGAAAAATAGAATATAGAATGGAGGTGCGATAATGAATGCCACAACGACTTCCATTGTACTATTTTTTGTTGGATTAATAATTGGAATTGTTTTGATATTAGTAATAAATTTTCTAAAAAATAAAACTAAAGAAAAGAAAGCTATAGACATAGTAGAAAAAGCAAAAAAAGACGCTGAAAAAGTAAAAAGAGATTCAATATTAGAAACTAAAGAAGAATTACACAAATTAAAATTAGATGCTGACAAAGAAATTAAAGAAAAAAAGCTTGAAATAAAAGAAGCTGAAGACAGATTACTACAACGTGAAAACAATATTGATAGAAGAGATGTAACTATTCAAAACAGAGAAGATGCCGTTATAGAAAGAGAAAATAGTTTATTAGAAAAGCAAAAAAAAGTACAAGACAAAGAAAGAGAAATGGAAGAAATAAAGAAACAACAACTAGATAAATTAGAAGAAATCGCCAAATTTTCAAAAGAAAAAGCTCATGATTTAATCATGAAAAGAGTAGAAGAAACAATGAACAAAGAAATAGCTACCTACATTAAAGAAAGAGAATCAGAAGCAAAACTAGAAAGTGATAACATTGCTAAAGAAATGATAATAGGAAGCATGCAAAAATATGCTGCTGACGTTACCAATACCCAAACCGTATCAGTAATAAGCTTACCTAATGATGAAATGAAAGGAAGAATTATTGGACGTGAAGGAAGAAACGTAAGAACTATTGAATCAGTAACAGGAGTAGACTTAATAATTGATGATACACCAGAAGCAATCGTAATATCAAGCTTTGATCCCCTAAGAAGAGAGATAGCTAAACTAACATTGGAAACTCTAATCAGTGATGGAAGAATCCATCCTGCCAGAATTGAAGAAGTATATGACAAAACATGTAATGACGTAAAAGCCATGACAAGAAAGTATGGTAAAGATGCCATCTATTCTCTAGGAATAAGCAAAATGGATGCTGAATTAATAGAAATAGTTGGAAAACTACACTTTAGAACAAGTTATGGTCAAAATGCTCTTCAACACTCAATTGAAGTAGCAAACATTTCCGGACTATTAGCAGCCGAATTAGGAGAAAATGTTAACCTAGCTAAAAGAGCAGGATTACTACATGATATTGGTAAAGCAATAGATTTTGAAATGGAAGGATCACACGTTCAAATAGGAGCAGAACTAGCTCGTAAATATAAAGAAGACGATGTAGTCATAAATTCAATCTTATCACATCATGGTGATACAACTGCTACAAGTATGATTTCTTCAATTGTAGCAATCGCAGATACAATATCTGCATCTCGTCCTGGTGCAAGAAACGACACAACAGATAACTACTTCCAAAGACTAGAACAATTAGAAATAATTGGTAACGAAATGGAAGGTGTCGATAAAGCTTTCGCTATTCAAGCCGGAAGAGAATTAAGAGTAATGGTTAAACCAGAAGAAATAGACGACCTAAAGAGTGTTCAAATAGCAAGAGATATTAAAAACAAAATAGAAGAACAATTACAATATCCTGGAACCATTAAAGTAACAGTAATAAGAGAAACAAGAGCATGTGAAGAAGCAAAATAGTTTGGATTAATCCAAACTATTTTTATTTGACTATTATCTATTTTTATTCTATAATAAAAATAGATAATAGAGGTGGAACATGAAGAAAAAATTATTACTATTAATTATATTACTAATACCTTTTTATATAAATGCTGAAACGATATCAGTAGGAACTGCTTATGGTACTTACACAGATGCTCAGAACATGATTAAAGAAGTAATGAAATCTTACTATCTAAGAGGAGATAACATACAATATAGTTTTGCTAGAGCTATTACTCAAGCATTTAACAGAACTGGTATGTCTCCAGAAGAAGCAACAAGCCAAGATATGCAATATATGGTATGTACCACTTTTGCATATGATATATATCACGAAGCTTTTGGCATGGATTTATCACATTCAACATCCAGTTTTACAAAAGTAGCAGAAAATTATTACAATACTTATATCAAGAACACTACCAACCCTGATTTATCTGGCCATTTTTTACTATATTATGATACTAAAAAACAAGATGATGATACTAATAAACCAGAATATATATATGGAACAAGTGAAAACTTTTCCGATTTTGTAAAACTATTAAAACCAGGAGATATATTTGTTCACTCAGGAGGAATTGGACATTTTCTTGTAGTATATGACGTTTTAAAAAATAATAAAAACGAAATCTATGATGCTTTAATGTTAAATTCCACTGCATCTCTAAGTCCGGTAGTTTCAACTTCAATGACACACTCAATAAATAAGATATCATATAACAAAAAATTTACAAATTATACGATAACTAATCTATTAAAATCAGAAATTGAAGGAACAGTAAAAACAATTCCACTAAGTAGTTATGGAAATGTCGATAACACTTTTGTATCAGGTGATTTTATAGATGAAAATGGAAAAATGAAGTGTAAAGACCAAAAATGTGCAGTAATAAGACCATTTTATGAAGATGAAAACCATAACGCTGTTTTCAACTACGAATTAGATAATGAACAATATGCCAAAGCAAAACTTCGTACAGAATACCCCGGATTAGTTATAGAAAAAACGGTGGATAAAAAAGATAACAATAATGTTCATTCAGGAGACACTTTAACATATACAATTACAGTAACAAATAGAAGTGACGTTGCTAACAAGGAAGATTACAATTTATTCACAATTGAAGAAAAATTAGGAAATAATGTTAGTAACTTTCAAGATTTAGAATGTAGTATAGATAACACTGGATCAGATATAAGTAGAGTAACAAATGCAGTAATAGATGGGAAAAAAGTAAAATGGGCAATAAATGAAGAAATAACTCCAACAGGTAAATTAACAATAAAATATTCTGTAAAAGTAAACAATTTAAGTTCAGATCCCATAAAGTCAACAGGAAAATTCTACAAAACTAGTGCACCAAATACATACATATCAACGGGAACTGTAATTAATAAGGTTACAGCAAAGCAATATAATCAAACTCCTAATTTCAAAAACTGTTATAATACTAAATATAATGAAGGAAAAGAAGGATTAGATTTAATCCAAGGAGTATATGAATGTGCTGGTGGCGATAAAATAGATTTTAATAACTTTAGTTTTGAAGCATTAATTGAAAAAGAAAATGGTAGAGAAGTCTCTCAACCGTTAAAAGAAGATGATCCACCTGTAATAAACATATCACCTAAGGATTCAAATTCGAAACAAATATCTAATATAATTTTAAATAATTATTGGGGGGGAACAGTTTTTGCAGCAAACGAAAAAATCATAATACCTAGATATACAGAAAATGAAATACAAAACAAAACCAGAGCTCAAACTATTAATCCCGACGATTTTCAAGACGGTGATATTCTAATATATAGAAATTCTAGCATGGAAACACAAAATAATAGTGAAACACAACCTACATGCAAAAGAAACATTTTTAGATTGCCAACAGATGATACTGGGATTACAGTATCAGGAGTAACTTATAAAACATCTTGGGAAACACTTAATTTAAATGGAACAATGCAACCAGAAACATATAGTAGTATTAAAATAGCTTCTTCAAAAATATTATTTAATACTAATTTAGAAGTGGGAGACCAATTCGATATATCAATACTATATGTAAGTGGATCATATGAAACAGAATCAAATAAACAAACAAAACTATTACCACGCTTTTTAGATAGCAATGAAAGTGAAATAAATATCAATAATAGTACAATGGATTTACCAACAGAAAATAACAAAGTAGTAACACAAACCATAAAAGTGACAGATGAAATAAAAAATTCAAAAGGATTATTATTTAGAATTTATAAATCAGATAGTCAAACAGTACCAGTTACCTTCAATAATTATACTATAAAAATATATGTAAATCCAACAATCAAAAATACAAATAATTTAAATTGTGATATAACTGATAAAGGTGAAAAAATAACTTATGAAAGTGGCATTTACTCCTATGTTTATATAAAAAGTAAAGGAGGATTTGTTGGAAATAATTATAAAGGATATGGAAACGAAAGAAATTCCTTTACAGACGATTATTACACACAAAACAATTTATCATTATATACTGTAAGTTCAAAAATATCAGATCCATATTTACAAGATGAGGATGCCAAAATATTTATGAACTATCAAACACTATTGGCAAAGGATTATTATGTAATATTAAGACCAAACACAATAAGCTACTCCTTTATAATAAACAAATATCAATCAGACAACAACAAAAAATTATTGTATAGAATACCAGCAAAAACAACATTAAATGAAATACAAAACAGTATAGATACAACGGGAGATATAAGTGTTTTGGATAAACAAACTCAAGTAGTTACAAACAAAATAAAAACAGGAGACACATTAAAAGTATCTTTTGGTATAGAAAATTTAGAATATACTCTCTCAATACTAGGTGATGTAACTGGAAGAGGGAAAATAGATGAAACAGACGTAGAAGAAACATATAATATATTAAAAAATAAAAAGAATCCAGAAGAATATTATAGAATTGCGGCCGATGTTACTAAAGATAATAATATTAAAATAAATGATGTAGCAAAACTATATCAGTACGCAAAAGGAACAATAAATAGCTTGGAATAATCCAAGCTATTTTATTTGACTATTACTAGATTTTATTCTATAATAAAAATAGATAATAGAGGTGGAACATGAAGAAAAAATTGTTACTATTAATTATATTATTAATACCTTTTTATATAAAAGCTGAAACCATATCAGCAGGAACCCCTTATGGTACCTACACAGATGCTCAAAACATGATTAAAGAAGCCATGAAAGCATACTACTTAAGAGGAACTAGTATTCAATACAACTACACTAGAGCAGCTTGGTTAGCTCCTGAAGAAGCGACTTCCCAAGACAAGCAGTATCTAGTTTGTGGCACCTTTGTTTACCAAGCATATCAACAAGCTTTTGGAGCAACAGGAAGCACTTTTCCAAAATATGAATCAAACGTAAGAAGTAGTGCCAAAACTTATATGCAAAACAATGATCCTGCCCTGATTTTTTATATTGATGATGATAATACTTATTATCCAAATGGAAAAACTTCTGGACAAATGTCAGTATCTGATTTCGCTCAATATATACAACCGGGAGATATTTTTGACTACAAAGATCACGTAATGATTGCCTACGATAAGGTAAAAAAAACTGATGGTACCTGGGATGTATTAATGCTTCATTCTCACCAAGAAAACGCTAATCAAGGATTAACTGGTGAAGCAATAAAATATTATCTAACAATCCGTCAAGCAAACTCTAAACCAACAGCAAAATTCTCATATAACACTTTTACAAATATAACTGGAGCAAATACCTATTTAGGTTTAGATATAGATGACACGAATGATGAAAAAAAGTTTTATGAAGGAACTGTTCAAGCTTTTTGGCTTAGTAATCAAAAAATGTTTGTAGATTACACAAACCACATGATGCAATGTTATTCAAGTTACAGACCATGTTCTGTGATTAGATTATTTAATAGCAATAATAACGGGAATACAGTATTCAATTTTGATATTGATTCCGACAAGTACGATACAACACAAGAAATAAGAAAAGATTATCCCGGATTATACATTGAAAAAACAGTAGATAAAAATGATAATAACAGCGTATATTTAGGAAGTATATTAACATACACAATTAAAGTAAAAAATAAAAGTCAAACAGATTATACAAATACTTTTTACATAAAAGAAACAATTAACAATAATTTAGTATCTTTTGCTGAAAACTATCAGAGTGCTGACGATAACACCATAACATTTACAGGTGATCAGTTATCATCAGGTGATGAAGCAATATTTACCTACAAAGTTAAAGTAATATATGATATAAACAATATAAACAATATAATTACATCTGAAGGAGTTTTTAAAAAAAATTTAAACAGTACGAAAAGCATCTCAACTGGAAAAGTAGAAAATAAGATTATACCTAAAATTAGCGAAAAGAAAAAAGAAAGTGATTATTATTCCTGCTATACACAAAAAAAAGACACTTATAGTGGATTAGATTTAGTAAATGAAATATATAAATGTGTATGGAATGTTGATTTGGGATTAAATACATTTGATATAAAAGACGTTTTTCAAGAAATAAATATTACTAGCGCTTCTACATCATCAGTATTATTAAAACTAACAAACAGCTCGAATCCAAGTATTTACTATAAAATGATTTTAAACAACTACTATTCTGTTTTTAAACAAGCAAATGATTATTATCATCATATCCATTGGCCAGAAAATGGGGCAAAAACCTCTGTTCAAGGGAAAAGGATGAAGACTATTAATGATAAAGACTTTAGAATAGGGGATATACTAATCTATGAATCTCACGGAAGCGAAAAAAACAAAGAAGATGGAGTATATGCTTATGTATATCTGAGGGAAAACAACAATAGTCGATTTACTGGGGTAAACTATACTGGCCTAGAAAAAGAAAGAAATCTATTTACACAAAACTATTATACAAGCGGTTACGGAGGAAGCAATCTAAGTAACCTATACGGAGGAAACAACAGGTTAGATTCAAACATTAAAAATGATGTTTTAAGATATACTAACTATCAGACTCTCTTTGATAAGGACTATTATGTTATTTTAAGACCAGAACTAGTAATGGAAGACAATTTCTATTACTATGAAGCAAATCAAACTTTCAAAAGACAAAGACAAGGAATTAAATATTCTGAATTTGTTGATAGAATTGATACAACCAGTGAAATAACAATCTATGATAAAAATAATAATATATTAAATAAAAATGAAAACATTAAAACAGGTTCTAAAATAAAATATTCAGACAGTAACGAAGAAACTGTAATATCAGTAACCGGTGATGTCACTGGAACAGGAAGTATCAGTGCTGATGACGTAACAGCATCATATAATCTTCTAAGACAAAAAACATCTTCAACAATAGAAGATGATCCTTACGAAATCGCAGCCGATACAATTGATGATGAAAACCTAAAAATAAACGATGTAGCTAAACTACATCAATACGTTCATGGAACAATAAATAGCTTGGAATAATCCAAGCTATTTTATTTATACAATTCTTTTTCAATTAAACTAATATTATTTTTCATAACCGTAAGATATGTATCATTAGTATTAGTAATTCCACCATCAACACTATACATATCATTAACAAGAACTATCTCTCCACCAACTTGCTTAATTAACTCATTGACAATAGAGTTGCTCTTTTCCGTAAATGAATAATAATACTTAATCTTTTTTTCACTTACCATCTTTTTAACTTCTTCAAAAGAATTAAAACTATAATTATTATTATCTTCTAAAGATATAACTTTTAATCCATATTTCTCTAAAAACTTAAAAGCATCATTATCAACAACAATTGTATCATATTTAGCATTCTTAATAGTTTCTGTTAAATCAGCATCTATTTTAGATATATCTATTTTTAAATTATTATAATTATCCTCAATCTCTTCAACTAAATAAGGATTATTAATATACTCAGCTAAACCATTCTTTATATTTTCTGCCATCATCAAATAATTATAAGGATTTAACCATAACTCTTTAACATTATAATTATAATTCATACCCGTAGATACATCTATAACCTTAAGTTTAGAATTATTATTAATCATCTTAACAGCATAATCTCTATCTCTCTCTTCATCTAAACTATTAAATACAAACAAATCACAATTACTGTATTCCTTTATTTTACGTTCAGATAACTTATAAGAACTAAGATCTACTCCTAAAGGATATATAGTATGTACATTAGCATGTTTACCATAAAGATTTTCTAATAAATACTTAATAGGATAAATAGTAGTATAAATATCAATATTATCCATATCATTAGATTTAAAATCACACCCCGAGAATAATACAATAATTACTAAAAATAAACATATTTTTTTGATAAAATTCATTAATAATCTATCTCCTATCTTTATAAATGTTACCTTAATTTTACAATATTTTAAACAATTTGTAAACAGTAACAAAATAATTATTCAAAAAATAAAATTCATGATATAATTAAGGAGTATTAAAGAAAGAGGAAATAATATGGAGATACTAAAGAAGTTAAATATTAAAACTGAAAATGAAGACTTATATAAACAAGCATTTACACATACTTCATATAGTAACGAACACGAAGACTTTGAATCATATGAAAGACTAGAATTCCTTGGCGATGCTGTCTTAGAATTAATAATAAGTGATTACTTATTTAATGAAGAAGACTTAGAAGAAGGAATAATGACCAAAATGCGTGCTAGTTATGTTTGTGAAGAAGCTTGTGCTACATATTCAAGAGGATTACGTTTTCAAGATTATATTTTACTAGGTAGTGGTGAAATAGAAGCCAATGAAACCATATTAGCCGATGTCTTTGAATCATTTGTGGGAGCAACATATCTTGACCAAGGATTTAAATTTACCCAAAAAATGGTTTTAAAAATTATAGGTAAATATATTAATAAAAAAGTAGACTTTTTACACGATTACAAATCCGAATTGCAAGAACTAGTACAAACCGTAAAGAAAAGTGTCGTATATGAAATAATAAAAGAAACAGGACCTGCTCATGATAGAGTATTTACTTGCCAAGTTAAAGTAGATAATCTAATAATGGGAGTAGGTAAAGGAAGTAGTAAAAAGCAAGCAGAACAAGAAGCAGCTAAAGTTGCTTTAAGTAAACAAGTAAAAGAATAAAATAATTAAAGAATAATATAATTCTATAGGTGATAACCTATGATATATTTTCATCCAACGTATTTAATAATAGCCTTAAGTTATATACTTACAGGCTATTATTTACAATTAATTGTCCTAACAACACTAATTATAGTCCATGAGTTAGGACATTTTTTAATTGCTAAATTATTAAAATTTAAAGTAGATAAAATAATTATCTATCCCTATGGAGGAATAACCAAAATAAATGACTTAATAAATAAAGATATATCTAAAGAACTTTTAGTAGCAATATCAGGAATAATCTTTCAATTACTATTTTATCTAATAATAATCTACCTAAATAAAATAAATATAATAAGAGACTATACCCTAAATATCTATTCAAATTATAATTGTAATCTAATTATATTTAATATCCTTCCAATCTATCCCTTAGATGGATCTAAAATACTAAATCTTCTCTTAAGTAAATACATCTATTTCAATCTTGCTAATAAAATAACTCTAATAATATCTATAATAACAATCTTAATCCTAATTACTACAAATATCTATAACAATAACTATTCCACAATAATAACATTTACAATAATTATTAACTATCTTATTAAATACAAAAACAATCTAAAAAATATCTATCATAAATTTATCTTAGAAAGATTTCTCTATAGAATAAAATATAATGAAATAGCAATAATTAACAATAAAAATAAAATGTATAAAAATAGAACCCATATAATAAAAGAAAATAATTACTATCTAAAAGAAAAAGATTATTTATCCAAATATTTTTCTAAATAATATACATTTTATTTTATTTTATGTTATAATATATTAAAGAATAGAGGAGATGGTATAAATGATCTTTACCTTTCGATTACTAGGATTAATAATACTAACAGGATTACTAATAATAACATACTTAAAACAAGAAAATGAAGATAATCAATTTAAAAATATTTTAACAACAATGTATATAACACAACTCCTATATACTACAAGTTTTATAGCAATTAATCAAAATACCAACCAAATTTTCTTCATTAAACTATATTTAATAGTGATACTAATATCACTATCATTACTAACAATAGACTTTATAAATAAAGGACTAAAAAATAAATATCTAAGTAATCAAACAATATATGAAAACAAAATAAAACTAGCAAAAAAATTATTTATATTTTTAAACATAATAACTACAACCCTAATAATAATATCTAAAATAAATCTTAGTAGCAATATCGTTTTTGGTAAAGGTATCTTAATAACTCAAATGTTTATTATGATGTATACCATTATTAATATTATTTGTATTAAAAGTTACAAAGAAAGCTATACTAAAGAAGAAAGAATTAATCTGATTACAACAATTATTACACTAATAATATGTAATCTAGTAAACTATTTCTTTATAAGGATTCCTGCTATAAACTCTAGTATAACTCTAATAGCACTAATACTTTTCTATAATAACGAGAAAAATAACAGTAAAGAAATAGAAATATTACAATTAGAAAGAGATCATGCCAGAAAGAATAACTTTGATAAAAGCAAATTCCTAAAAGACCTATCTCACGAAATAAGAACTCCTCTAAATACAATTGAAGGATTTTGCCAAGTAATAGAAGATTCTAATGATATAAAAAGTATTAAAGAAGATGCTAAAGACATAAGAAAAGCATCTAATGATTTAATTGATATAATAAATGGAATAATTGATATGACTATAATTGAATCTGGAAATTTAGAAATACTAAATGAAGCCTATAATTCAATGGATATGATAAATAATATTATCGATATAACCAATTCTAAGCTAAAAGATTCAAAAGTTAAATTTAATACCAATATCGATAAAAATATACCAGAAACACTAATTGGAGATACCGAAAGAATAGAACAAGTAGTCTTAAGTATACTTAATAATTCAATCAAATATACTGAAAAAGGACATATTGATTTAAACATTGATTCTATTAATTCTGAAGCACTATGTCGTTTAAAAATAACTATCCAAGATACAGGAGTTGGAATATCTCCAGAAGAAATCAATAAAATATTTGAAGCCAATAACGACAACAATCTAGAGAAGAACAGTTTAAGTTTAAGATATGCTAAAAAATTAATAGACCTAATGGATGGGAAAATAGATGTAACAAGTGAAGTAGATAAAGGAACAACTACTATAATTACCATAGATCAAAAAAATACAACCGGATCTAACGAAATAAAAAAAGTAAAAAAAGAAATTGAAATGTTTGAAGCAAATGATAAAAAAGTATTACTAGTAGACGATAATAAACTAAACATAAAAGTTGCAACTAAATTATTAGAACCATACAAAGTAGAAATAGTTGAAGCTAACAGTGGAAAAGAATGTCTAGATATCTTAGAAAAAGATACCAACTTCGATCTTATCTTAATGGATGACTTAATGCCTAATATGAGTGGTACCGAAACTCTAGAAATTCTAAAGAAAATAGAAAGAATAGAAGGATATACTATACCAGTAGTTGTCTTAACCGCAAATGCTATTGCTGGAATGAAAGAAAAATACTTAAATAAAGGATTTGATGACTACTTAGCAAAACCAATAGACAAATATGAATTAAATAGGGTATTAACAAAATTTTTAAAAAAATAAAGGAGAAAATATGAAAGACGTAGAATTTTTAAAAAAGAATAATATCGATGTGGATAATGGTATAGAGTTACTAGGAGATATAGAAACATATAACGAAATACTAGAAGAATTTATAGATAATATAGATGATAGACTAAAAAAAATAGAAGAATACAAAAATAATAACGATATGGAAAACTATAGTATTGAAGTTCACGCTATGAAAGGAGATTCTAAATATCTAGGATTTACTAAATTAGCAGAATTAGCTCTAGATCACCAAACAAAAAGTGAAGAGAATGATTCGGACTATGTTAATAATCATTATGACGAACTAATTACAGAAGCAAATAATATAATTACTATAATTAAAGAATATTTAGGTAAATAAAAAAGAAGAAATAATCTTCTTTTTTTTTAATAAATTATTGCTTTTGTACCTTGAAAAATGTATAATTATATATAATAGAGGTGATGCTAATGAGAAGAAAAAGTGAAGGATTTACACTAATAGAAGTTTTAGCAACAGTAATAATATTAGCAATAATATTATCTATTTCTTTTGGTGTATACAACGGACTAATAAAAAGATCAAAAGAAAAGACTGTTACTATAAGCAAAGAAAACATCTTAAAAGCAGCAGAATTATATTCTAAAGAAACAACTGATACTAATAGTTGGTGGGGATATGTTTCTGATGAAAAAAATTATAAATACGTATGTGTAACCATTCAAGACTTAATTAATAATGGTTATTTTGGTGACGACTTTGTCGATAAAATAGTAACAAATGAAGACGAAAGCATTAGCAATAACACCCTAATTAAAGTAGTTAAAGATCAAAACAACATGACAATTATAAAAACAGAAATATCAACCGAAAATACATTAGATGGATGTAATCAATCTCTAAAAGACACTATCGATGATAGTGAAGTAGATTCTTATACACTAACATATCATTTTAATGATGATAAAAATACAGTAAGTATAGATACATTTGTAATTGGAGCAGATGAACCATACCACTTAAAAAAACCAACTTATGATGGTTATAGTTTTCTTGGATGGTATACATCTAAATATGGCGGTTCTAAAATAGGTGATGCCGATGACTTATATGAACCAGCTTATAATATTAATCTATATGCCCATTGGAATGCTAATAAAAAAGCCGTAAGAATAAAACTAAACATGAACGGTGGAACGCTATCTTCCGATAAAGCAGAAGAAGTATCAAGTAATGAAGATGGATATATTTTAATAAATGATAATGAAATACTACACACCATAATTCATGGCCAAAAAATAGGAGAAGATGGCATATATAATTATAACAATCCAAGCTATATAAATATAATAAATCCCGGATATAGTACCCCTAATGGAAAAGAATGGTGTACAAAAGAAAATGATATAATAAAAGATTGTTATAATCAAAAAACAAGATATACATCAAAAGAATTCTGTACAGATACATCTAAAGACTGTGATGTAACTCTATATGTAAATTGGCAAAGTGAAACATTTATTATTACACTTAATAACAAAAAAGCAACAACCGCAGGTACAGGACAAATATATCTGGAATATGCTTATCGTTGGTTCTTAGATGCAGAAAAAACAAAATGGATGAAACAAAAATCTGCATCTGGAACTAAAAACCCAATAACCATACCTGTTAAAACGGGATATAAATTTAATGGTTATTACACCGAAGAAAGTGGTGCGGGAACCCAAATAATAGATAGTGAAGGCTATATAATTGCAAGCAAAACAAAAACCTTTACCGATGATGGAACACTATATGCATATTGGACTCCAAACGTTTATACAATAACACTAAATAATAAAGGAGCAACAACTGCCGGAACCACAAAAATATATCTAAAATATAACGACGGCTGGTATTCTGATGCAGAAGCAACAAATAAAATTACGAAGATAACTAGTCCAGCTAAAAATGGTTACCTTTATGATGGATATTATAAAGAAGAAACCGGTGGTGAAAATCCACTTATTGATGATGGAGGAAACATCGTATCTGGAAAAACAAAAGCCTTTACCGCCAATGCAACACTATATGCATATTGGACAACTAATAATTATAAAATAATCTATAATGCCAATGGTGGAACAGGTACAACAGCATCAACAAGTTGTGGATATAACGTTGACTGTACCCTAAGAGCCAATAGTTTCAAAAAGACAGGATATACCTTTGATGGCTGGTATACAGCAGCATCAGGAGGTACAAAAAAAGCCCCAGGCACTAAAATAAAAATAACTGCAAACACAACCATGTATGCTCATTGGATTGCTAATAAATACAGAGTAACTTACAGTGGAGATGGTGGATTAATTAGAATAGATGGAAATAGTTCTAATCTAATGGCAAGTTATAGTGCTCTAAATAATGCTGGAACCGGACATTCTAGTTCTACAACAAAATGGATAGACATAAGTGGAAGAAAAGTACACGGAACAGTAAACAAAGGAACATGGGGTGCAAATTACCTTTCATTTAACGGATCAACTTCTTACGTAAAACTAGGAGCATTAAATTCTAACAAGCAAACTATTCTTGTAACTTTCCAAACAACAAGTCCATCAACAAAACAATTCATTTTAGGAAACTGGGAAACTGGTGGTGGCGGAATTTACCTAAACGGAAGTAAAATCTGTGGCGAATACTATGTTGATGGAGCTTGGAGAATAATTAAAGGAAAAAATACAATCGAAGCAAATAAAACCTATACTGCCGTTCTAACCTATAGCGGAAGTACAGTGGCTCTATATATTGACGGTGAATTACAAGATTCTATTTCCGTATCCGGAACCATAAAAGCTCCAAAAAGTAGTACTTTAATGTTTATGGGTTGTAACCCAGCAGGAGATTCTTGTAGTTCCGATTACTTCAATGGAAAAATATACGAAGCAGCTGTTATATCTGCAGCCGTAACCGCAGCAAGAGCCAAAACATGCTCAGGCTTAGAAGTAACATATGATGCTAAATATACCAACCTACCAACACCAACAAGAAATGGATACAATTTCGAAGGCTGGTACACAGCAGCATCAGGTGGAACCAAAATAACTGCTGATAGTAAAGTAGCAACAGCAGGAGATCACGTGTTATATGCAAGATGGTCACCATTTATTCCAAATGGATTCTATCTCGTCGTACCAACAAAAAGTAATACCTTTGCTCTCCACGTATTAAACGTAAAAGTTGATAATGGATCAACAGTAAAAATATACAAAAAAGCAACAACGGAAGTAGGCATTAAAGCTCAAACTACAAAAGTAACAAATATTGGTGATGGATCAATTACCATAATAAATAAGCACTCAAGAAAAGCCATTGAAATAAAAGGTGGAACTATGGCAAACGGAACAGACATTCAAATTTATACTTCAAATAGCACATTATCTCAAATGTGGTTCCCAAATCCAAATAGTGATGGCTATATACTTGAATCAGCTAAAGATAGAACCTATGTAATGGATGTTACAGACAATGATTTTGCAAACGGAACAAATGTCCAATTAAAAAAATCAGCAACAAGTAACGGTCAAATATTTAGTTTCGTTGCCGTAACAGCATATAAAGGCAATAGCTATACCATAAAATATAACGCTAATGGCGGATCTGGAACAATCGCAAATCAAGCTGTTAGCAAATGGGAAGATGACGTAAAACTAGCAGAAAATACATTTACTAGAACAAACTATTCTTTCGATAGTTGGAATAGTGAAGCCAATGGATCAGGAATAAAATACTCAGCCGGTGGAACTTATTCAGGATTAACTCATACTGCTGGTGGAACATTTAATCTTTATGCTCAATGGAAAGATGTTAAGAAACCAACATGTACGACAACAAAATCAAATAAAGGAACAACTTCCGGAGTAACTGTAACCGTAAAATGTAGTGACGCTGGTGATGGATGTACTCAATCAACATATACATACACCAAAGTAAAATCAAGTAAAACATATACCGTAACAGATAAAGCCGGAAATACTGGAACATGTTCCGTATCAGTATCTTCAAAAAAAGAAACAAGATATCAAACAAGAAGCTGTAGTACTGCTGCAAGATGTTCTAGTGCAGGCTGTGCTACATGGGGAAGTTGGCAAAACTATACTTGCTACGGAAATGCACCTAGCTATGCATGTAGTTGGGCTTCATCACATGGCGATGGTAAGACTGTAAAATACAGATGCTACGCTGTTCATGGATGTGCTGCCGCTGAAGACAGTAAATCAATGGTTCAAAAAGCAACTTGCAGTACTTATAACCGAAGTTATGACAAATGTGGTTGTTCTACCTGGGGAAGCTACGGATCATTTAGTTCTTGGTCAGAAAAATCATGTACCTCAACATCAACTAAATTATGTGAATCAAGAACAATTTATAGTTAAAATATAAAAAAGAAATAGTGGTGTACTTATGAAAAGAAAAAATGAAGGATTTACTCTTATAGAAGTTTTAGCAACAGTAGTAATTATATCAGTAGTACTATCTATTTCTTTTGTTATATATAATTCCATAATAAATAAATCAAAAGAAAAGACAGTATCTATAATTAAAGAAAACATCTTAGCTGCTGCCGAATTATATACCAAGGAAACAAATGATATAGATAATTGGTGGGGCTATATAGATGATGAAAAAACATATAGATATTACTGTGTAACAATAAAAGATTTAATTAATAAAGGCTATTTCGATGAAAAAATAAACGAAGCAGAAAAAAATACTCTAATAAAAATAATAAAAGATGTAAAAAATATGACAATCGTAAAAACCGAAATAGCTAAAGAAACATCTCTAGAAAACTGTAATAAATCAATCCAAGAAACGATTATAAATAACGAATCTGATTACTACAAAATAACATACTATTTAAATAACGATAATGACGATATTATTTATGATACATATTATAAAAATCAAGAAGGAAAATATAAACTTCGAAATGCAACATATGAAGGATTTATGCATAGTGGATGGTATTCAAACAAATTTGCTGGATCAAAAATAGGAGATATAGGTGATGAAATAGAAATTACCCATGACTTAAATCTATATGCCCATTGGTTAGCAAATCCAAACTACAAAATGGTTAATGTAAAATTAAATATAAATGGAGGTTATCTAGAAGAAGATAATCCCGAAGGAATCTATGTAGATAATAATGGCTTTATTAACAAAGTTGATTCTAATATAACTCATATCATTGTCTATGGCGGAACACTAAAAAATGGCTTAAGTACTATCAATAACGAATACATAAATATTGGAAAAACAGGATACGAATTAGTAGAAGAAAAAGAATGGTGCCGAACTCCAACTAGTAATGGAAATGACTGCTTTGACAAAGAAAAATCAATTAACACAAATCAATTATGTGACGCTAGTAATTCAAACTGTGAAGTAATTCTATATGCTAATTGGAAACCAACCGGATTTGATGTTAGATTTGATAGTAGACTAGGATTAAATTATGCCAAAACATGGGTAGATAAAGCTATTGTATTTGATGGTGCAACAGGATGGTCACTAGGATATTATGACTTTAGTGTTGCAACAGTTTATGTAAAATTTAGTACCAATGAAATTGGAACAAAACAAAACATTATTGGCAATCAACAAGGAGCAGGTTTTGGATTAAGAATTGGAACTAACGGAAAACTATATGGAGAACTATATATAGATTCCCTAAACGACTACATTACAGTATCAAGTAAAGATGCCCTAGTAGCAAATAAAAAATACACTGTAGCATTAACATATGGAACATCAAATCTAGTACTATATATTGATGGAGTTGAAGAAGATAGAGAACCATTACCAACATCAGGAAGTGTTAAACAACCTCTAACAACAGAACTAATGATAGGATGTAATCCAAATGGAAATACTTGTGAAGGAGCTTACTTTAAAGGAAAAATATATTCTATCAAAGTATTTACTAAAGGTATGAGTGCTACTGATATAAATAAAATAGACGAAAAAGATACAGTATATCTTCAACTATTTAAAGAAGTAAATGTTAACAAAAAGAATACTAATGTTTTAAGAGTAAGAAGAAATAATGGTGAAAAATTAGGTACCTTACCAAGAGCATTTAAAATAGGCTATCAATTAGATGGCTGGTATACTGAAATAACAGGAGGAACTAAAATAACATCTGAAGAAATAGTAAAAGAACCACCAGCAGGAGAAAATGCTACAACCTACTATGCTCATTGGATACCTAATAATTACACAATTGTCTTTGAAGGAAATGATGAGACTGGAGGAAATACTGAAAGTGTAACCTGTACTTATGACCAAAATTGTGTATTCCCAGCTAATGGCTACACTAAAACAGGACATTCCTTTGCCGGTTGGGCAACAAGTAAAACTGGAGCAAAAGTCTATAATAACAAAGACACAGTAAAGAACTTAGCTACTAAAGGAACAATTACACTATATGCCAAATGGACACCAAATAAAATAAATATAAAATTTGATGTTAATGGTGGAGTACTAGCTCAAGAACACGGAAGCACGTATAATATAAATAATTCACTAGTAACTAAAAATGGTAATACTATAATTCACACAATGAATTATGGAGAAAGTATAGGAACATCAGGATTATTAAATTGGAACAATGCCAGTGCCTTTAATATGACAAAAGAAGGATATACAATTAATAGTTCATCTGTATGGTGTTTAAACAGTACAACTTGTTTTGATCAAACAACAAACTACAATTCAAGTGATTTCTGTAATGCCAATAGCAGCGACTGTACAGCAGTATTAACTGCCAATTGGTATCCTTCACTATATACAATATCTCTAAATAATGAAAGCGCAACAACCGCCGGAACCACAAAAATATATGAACTTTATAATACCAAATGGTTCTTAGATAGTGCTAAAACTAATTGGATGAAAGCTGATCAAAATCCAATAACTATTCCAAGCAAAAATGGTTATGATTTTAAAGGATACTATACTGAAGAAGAAGGAAAAGGTACCCAGGTCATAAAAAATACTGGCTATATCGTAACCGGAAATACAAGTGTATTTACTTCAAATGGAACCCTATATGCTTATTGGTCTCCATCTGTATTTAAAATAAGCTTAAACAATCAAAGTGCTTCATCAAGTGGAACAGAAAACGTTTGGTATATATACAATACCGTAATCAATAGTTGCTACTACTACAGTAACTCAAGTGTAACAACTTGTTTAAATAGTGGATACATTATAAATAAACCAACAAAGAATGGCTATAACTTTAAAGGATATTACACTAATACTGGAGGAAGTGGAACTAAATACATAGATAGCGATGGTGCATTTATGAATAATATCTACAAAAAATTACCAAAAGATATTAATAGCAGCTACACAGATACCATAACCTTATATGCTTACTGGGAGAAAAAGAGCTCCGAAGGAGGAGACGGTGGAAACACCGGTGGAGGCAATGAAGGTGGAGGTTCTACAACAACACCAGATCTAAGCCCATGTGTTGGAACTCCTGGTATGAAATGTGCCGGAGGTCAAGGAAGATTTAATAGTGCAGGTTACTGTTGTATCGGAGACAATTGTTGTCAATAATAAAACTACTTGTTTGGTCTAAACCAAATGAGTAGTTTTTTAATAAACTAAAAGTTAATATATTTTACAAAAACCATATAATTATATATAATAACTAACCGGTGATAAATATGGAAAAAAATATAAAAGAATATGGATTATATGACATGAATGAAATAATAAAAAATTTTAATAAAATAACCGGAAAAACCTTTATGGATTTTATTACTACTTTTTATCAACCAGACAATAATGTTATAACTGAAGAAGAAATAGTTTCTTATTGTAGAAACAATTATAATAACTTATATGAAAGCAAATACACTAAAGAAATAAATGATGAAATAATTGCTAAAAGAATAACTGATTACAATACTCTAAAAAAAATATTAAATATCTATAAAGATAAAGGTAAAGAATTACTAAGAATATTTATTTATCTAAATAAATTTGAAGAACTAAAAGAACTAGAAAACTTATTAATAGAATTAGATATAAATCA
>JAEEGL011818008.1_pt1 | contig 77104 bp, 82 predicted proteins | sample 9134231 | NCBI WGS metagenome assembly JAEEGL01 (sample SAMN16246548, study PRJNA631951) | gut metagenome | biome: gut microbiome; feature: rumen; material: fiber-attached | host: Bos | place: Iran: Karaj | collected 2018-10 | reverse complement strand
TACCGATTGATGTGAAACCATTATACAGATTTGTAAAAAATGTCCGAACAGAATCTAACGCACTATCTCGTTTACCCATGGCAGTTTCAGCAGCAGTTACACCCGCTTGACCCTCGCCAAAGACTTCCGTGTTAACAGATCCATCCACCTTAACATTTGTGGGTCGTTCATCCTTAATCGGATCAGGCGTTGTTTCTTCACCAGTCCATGGATCGTTAATTGTACCAGGCATAATTGCTGAACCCTGACCTTGAGAATTATATTTCCCTTCACCAGTCAACAACCAAAAAGGATTCAACAAATTTAAAAGCTGTAATGCTAATTTGAAACCATCCGGCACAATGTCAGAAACCACTCGCATACCAGCCAGTGCTTTACCGCCCCAAGTGCGACCAACGCTGATTTGAGCAACGTTACCAATCTCATCCAATCCCAAATCTTGCAACAAACGCCCATAACGAACATACGAATACGCCTTACCGTTATCGCCAATATTCATATAAGCACTATAACTGGAAACAGTCATAGCTTTTGTATCATTGCTGGACAAAAATGGTTGGAATCCTTTATCTGAATCACCGTATCCAACAATAGCACCTGCACACCCATTCTGCGTCAATCCGTTAGCTAATTCAGTTAATTTATGAGGTCTGTCATCGTCTTGATCATCATTTGCCTGATTAGCATTATTATTAACACCAAGAACATTATTAGCAAATGCTGTCAATGCTGTCGTAACATCATACAACGATGAACCAACATTCGTTCCCTCTTCAGCCTGTGTGCCGGACGTTGAAGATGCAAAAGCACTGCCCAATTGCATCCAACACAATACCATTGCCAGAAAAACGGCAATTAATCGCTTAATGCCGACTTTCATTTCAGATTCAGCCCCCTTTCTTCGCAGTTTTAGGATTTGTAGAAAGGCCAAGAGCCAGATCCTGCTTAAATACTACGTTATCGAATCCACGACGAATATAACACACCATTTCAGACTTCGACGTGACCAACCGAGACAAATCCGGAGGAATTTCCTGACCCATTTCCTGCTGATACGTAGCCACCGCAGACTCCGTCAGATTGCCGAAAATGGTAAAATCAGCTTTATCATATCGACAAAATGCCTTATCCGCTAACATTTTATCAGTATCGTCATAAGAATACAAGACCCTACCGCCACGAGTATGTAAATGTGCCAACTGCGAATCAATATAAGGCTTAACACCGTCATCAATCAAATCAGCACCGTGGAAAATAACGACATCGCCCTTATTCAGCGTACCTACGGCAAAACCGATAATGTTAACCAGCTGTGCCATCGCAACACCTTTACCACGACGCATCAGACCGTTAAAATCATACAATACACGCTGACCGGTCACAGCATTATCAATTGCACTATCCGTAATCATATTAAACAAGTCACCGTTGTTTGACAACATATTACGGAATGTCAGCAACAAAACACTATAAGCATGCAACTTTTCATCGTCACGAGCAGATGCCATCGCCTGGCGTTTATAACCTGTCTCCAAATAAGAAACAAATTCCTGCAACAACGGAACCTCATTGTGAGGAATATTCACAACACGCAGAGCCTCCCGATGCTCTTTTGCATTAGCACGCCACATACGACGATCTGTATAGAACTGTGTTGCAACTTCTTCCAAAGAACCACGAATAATAGAACGGTCAGCATCTGTAGATTCATATGCCTGTTCAGCCATCAAAATCAACTTCTGCATTTGAGCTGGGAAGATGCTCATTTCATCACCATCTTCACCGAACATCTCAAACATATTCACAGCACCGTGTTGCATATCCAAGATAGAAGTCAACGTCTTAAATTTCGGACCAAGATTGTCCAAAATACAACCGTTCATCAAAATATGAACCACGCGGTGGTTATTTAACAATGCAGATTGTGCCAGTTTGGAACACCACATATCGGCAACATGTGCCCGCCCTAATTTCTCAAAGAAATTTTCATTTACAATAACAGAATGGTGTGTATAACCATCCGTGTCGAACAACACCGCAGAGTTATTCACGTCACCAACCATGTAGCCGACATATTCACCCTTGGTGTCTTCCAAACCGTGGGTAACCAAACTATAGGATCCACAATACTCTGTAGACGTAAAATAGAATCCACGCCCGATCTTCTTTTCATTACTCCGGAACAAATCGCTCAACTCACGACGTTCATCTCCCGCATATGCGGCAATAGAGAGCGTACCAAAGCGGTCCATATATAACCGCTTAATCTGTTCCATCGCATAATCCAACTCATCCAAAGTGGGTGCCTTGACCAACAACCGATAGTTTACATGCAAATATGCAGCACCATCGTTCAATTCAGAAGCAATGACCGTAAAATCATAACTCTTACGACCAGCCTGCTGTTTAGACGTATTGGTACCACGAGCTTCCGTTTCCTTCTCATCACCAGCGGCGATACCTTCTGCCTTCGTCTGATGGCTCTGAATCCAAGATTCAGACATACGATTAATCTGTTCAAAACAGACTGTAACCACCTTTTCACCCAATCCTGCCGGAATCCGGTTGATACCCCAGAATGGACCAAAGTTATCAGCAGCACCATCATTATGGAAGAAAGATACGATTGTGCCAAATCCATTATCAATTTCAAAATAATCTGAATGGAAAATATAATGTTCTTTCGGCTTAATAGCAATCAAATGAGGATAATCATTAAAATCTGTAGAGACATTCGCATTCTCTTTATCCTTCTTTTTCTTACCAAATTTAAATAAGCCTTTCTTTTCAGAATCTTCAGCTTTATCAGAAGAGACTTCCTTCACAATCTCTTCGGCAACGCCATTTTCATTCCGACGTTTCAATGCCATACTTAAACACTTCCCTTCTGATAAATTGACCGCAGAACTTCAATCGTATCATCCTTTTCCAAAGGAACACACTGTTTAATAAACAAGGATGAATTTTCAACTTCAGACTGCAAGATACTATTTGCTACACGCAAAGCTTCTTTGCTTGCCGACTTAATCACCATATACTGGTGAATAGACTTAAATTCTTTTCCGACATAGTCCCGCAAAATACGGAACTGCTCTTCAGCCAAATCCCGCAAGTCAGGGTCATCGTTTTGCAAATTCTCATATCGCTTCTGCAAATGAGCCAACTGCCGATAAATCTTCTGACCTTCCTTTGCGGTGATAAAGATAATTTCTGAATCTGTCTGCCACTTCTTAAAGAAATTATCCACACGGGTTAAAATTGCTTCCTGGTCAGCATCAAATAACAAAATCGATGCACTACCAACCACACGATAAAAATATCCAAAAGTATTATCAGTGTATAATACCAAACCGTCCTGTTCCACTTTGTCGATACCGACAATATTATAAAATGGAACAGCCGATCTCGTTGTTCTTGTATATACATGACGTGCACGGCTTGGTAAATAATTGATAAGCGTTATAACCCGTTGCATATTCATACGCCGTGTTCCATCATACTTTGCCAAAACAACCGTCAAAGCAGACCACAACGCAATAAACAGAATAACCTCAAATGTGCTACCTCTGGCACCAATATAGGTCCTCATAACGATGACCAAACAGGCCAGAATAGAAATCACATATGTACCAACCACCATCATCGGAAGAATCTTACCGACAGAGCCGTCTTTGGAGTTCAAAGCGATCGTCATATCAGCATAAGATTGATTCAACGAATATGGCACGCGATAACTCTTCTTTGCCATACGGATTTGCCTCCCTTTATAGATTACTTATTAAAGTCAGGCTTGAATCCATAGAATTCACGACCCTGATACTCCTGTTTTGCTAACTTACCATGAGCAACATACGTATTCCCGGTTTTAGAAGATACAGCATCAAAGAAGATTTCATCGCCACTCAACAAAGACTGGCACTCTTCATCGGTAAACCGATGACCACCCCATGTCCGCTTAAACTTAATCTCCTTCCGATGGAACTTGCCAGTATAATAATCATCAGCACTGGCTCCACCGTTAGATCCGCTGGAAGTCCGTTCAGAACCATCATCATTCAAATATGCGGTTGCCTTAAAACCAACATATTTCCTACCCTGGAACTCACCCTCTTCGAGATGTCCACGGCAACTAAACGGTCCATTCTTACCTTCAGCACCGATGATGGTAATCTCCTCACCATCTAACAATGCTTGAGCTTCCTCATCCGTAAACGTATGACCACACCATTCGGACTTAAACCGAATCTCTTTACCGTTCCATTCACCACGGCAATAGCCGTTTTCTCCACCGATCATTTTAACACCCAACTCCTCTCGCATTTTCAAACCATTTGCTTCCATCGTTTTGATATCGTCAACAACCATCTGTCGCATCCGATACAAACAATCTTCCGGTTTTACCTTTCCCGCAGCAATATCTCTCATATCTGCTTGAAGCTGTTCAGTCATCTTCAAGTCACCAATATGCGTTCCAGGTAACAGACGATATGACATATCGCCACATGGAGCCATTTTAATTGCACCCTTTGTATCAATCAACAATGGGTACGCAGACGATTCACTCGTCACTTCTGCATAAATGCTGGTTCTCGTAGCACCAGTACCAACATCCCGCTTTTCCAACTGCTTCATCAGCCACTTCATCGTCGGCTTTTGAGGAACAGGCGGAAAACCTTCATGAATAAAAGGTTCAGCTTGAGAACCCAAACCAGATGCATTCTCATCTTCATCCACATCACCTGTACCAAAGATCGCCTTCCAACCCTGCTTCTTCGGCACATTCGCAGAACCTTTAAACTTCGGATAATCCGTCACATGACCAACCTGTGCTTCATATTCATAATCCTCACACAGAGTTGCCAAATAGTTACGAGCCAACAGAGTATAAATCTCTGCGGCAAGACCCTTTGTCAATGACGGTTTCACACCGAACAAAGACTCATATGTGGATAAATCCTGTAAACTCTTCGGTACACGCGGTCCAGGACGGTTTGCACCATGGGCACCGCCCGTCTTCACATGTGTTGCACGAGGCTGACGATGCGTCAGAAGCTTCTTATCAACACCCACCACAGTTGCAATCGCATCCACATTCGGAAGCATTTCATTAAACTGTTCAGGTGTAATCACCTTATCTTCAGTACGAGGATAAGATACAATCTGTGCCTCATACATCTTCTGATAAACATCCAGCACATGCTGTGCCTTATATCCCTTTGCACTCAAAAGTGCTGATAATGAAGCCAAATCCAACATCTTCGGAGGTGCCTGCGTCTTCATCGTCTTACTATCCACAGTCACAGAAGATGCATGATATGTTGTCGGCACCTGATCCTTCTTCGGATAAGAAGGCTCATCAGGATTGATATACGTCACGCCATGGTCATCTTTAAACCGTGCCTGATAAAAAGGCACTTTCTTATATTCAGCAATCGCTTTCAGCTGATCGCCGACAATCAAAACCATAGCAGACTTCAAACGCCCCTGACGCAACACACTATGACCATCACCACTTGCCGTAGCAATCCGAGTGAACTGCATGGTCATGAAGTCAAATTTCGATCGATAATCGGCTTTCACATAGTCCATATCTGTTAACATGGACTTCAACTGCTTCCGATTCACAAAAGCCTTCTGGATAGACTTCGGTGCCTCGTCTGTAAAATACATCCGAGACCACTTTTTAGGATGCAGATTCAATTCATCCAAGATTTCCCACGCCAACAACTCGCCTTCCCCTGTGGGGTCAACGTCTGTTGCAATAACAATCTCGTCGCACGCTGACAGTTGTGCCTTAATCGGGCCTAAAGCACTATCCGCATCCTTTTTCTTCACTCGTTTCCATGAAAAGTCATCTTCGTTCCACGGAAGATTCCGAACATTCCACACCCGGTAATATTCCGACAAAACAGGTTTCACCTGTTGCTCCGGTTGTGCAAACTCATACAAATGTCCACGAGCCGATACAATTACATAAGCCTCGCCATTAAATGAACCCTTTGTTCCGCCAAGAGCCGTCGCAAAATTACGTCCCGCAGAAGGCTTTTCGGTCAAAATACCAATCATCACGAAACCCCTTTCAACACATGATACCGTTTATAGTGTACACAAAATTCAGATATTTTTCAACTTATAAGTCAGGATCCCGCCCAACTTTTTCCGTCTTAAACTCCAAGAACCGTCTCGAAATATTCTCCATCTCCAAGACAAACTGTAAGAAACGATTGCTATCCAACATGGTATCAAAAGATATCCCATGTCTGGCAAAACTCTTGTCAGGACTTGCGGTATAACAATATAACATATATAAAGATACAACCTGATCAAAATTCAGTTTACTTAAAATTTTATCGTCTTTCTTCCGCAAGTCTACCAATCGTTCCTGTATTGTGCTTTCAGCACTGGCATTTTTACTTGTAATCAATGCCCACTGTTCGTCTGAAAGATTCACTTTAACCTTTTGGCTTTCCAGCAGTTCCGGGCAATGAATATACATATATGCTACAATAGCATCCGTATTTGTTCTTGCTTCCGGAAATTCCCGTCTCGCAATCCTACAAATAGCAGTTGGAAATTCTTTCAACACGCTACATTTTGGATCTTTTCCAGCTTTCATTCGAGCCGTCTGTTCAGACGCAACAATTGCATCCATCTGTTGTGTCGAAACCTTCATCGGCATATTAGAATTCCCCCGTTTCCGTCGCTTCCATCAAGTAGTTATCACCCCTTGTTAACGTGGTTAAACTACTAAAGCCATTAATAATGATACTCTCTAACGTGTCAATTCTATGCGTCAAAGCGATAACCAATTCAGACAACTGATTCAATCTCATGATTTCCAAAGAAGGCAACTCATAATTTCCGCTTTCCCGCAATTCGAAATATTCGATTAAATATGGTACAAAGTCATTGACCGAATATTCTTTCTTTCCTGCCCAAAATTTCAACTTCTCATGAACATCTCTAGGCATTCTCAACGTAACCCGCACTGTCTCATTCGCCTGCGGTGCATCTGATTTCTTCGCCATCATTCAACCCCCTCTCTTTTGCGAATAAGTCAAATTGACACACACGATATCAATTGTATTTTTATCATAACATAAAACCATTCAATTATCAATAACATGAGAATTATTATAAAAACATCATATTGCGTCAAAAAAGAACCAGGATTAATCATCCTGGTCCTCATCATCTACCATCTGGTCTTCGTCTGATCCCTTTTGAGGGACTAAACGACGCAATCCACGATAACTATTCATCAAAATCGGCCGACAAATCTTGTCAATATCCGTCCCATGATATGCCGGATTTTTCCACCGATCCAGCTGATATTCAAAAATCAACGGTTCCGGATCATCCATTCGTCCCGATGGATGTGCAGGGCTTAAACAGACCTCCCATGTCGGATAATATGTCATGACCATCTGTTTGACTTCTTTTCCGAACGTCTGCTTACTCTTCATATTCCGTTCATTTCCAGCAGTATCCTTATACCAAGCCTTATAAAGATCAAACAAGAAGTCCATGGGCAACAAATCCCACTTAAATTTGGGCATGAACTCTGACAAGAACAATCTCACAGGATCCACAAAGTCTTTATATTCCTCCAATGCCAACCGACAGGCATCCGGTTCAGACAACTCATAATAATTCGTATGCAACACCTTATGCAACACATATTCCAGTACATCTTTCCGATGTAAATAATCTGTCTTAATATACTTCCGTTCCATACCAGTAAAACACTTCGTAAACGGCACAAACAATTGACGCCTAAAGAAAGAATCAGAACGATCCTTAATGCGGGGCATTTCATTCAAACATTGCACCATAAATCCATGGAAATTAAACGCAACAGGCGTCTTGAATTTCCGATTGATGGACAACGTATCACCTGTAATAACCGCTTTCAAATTTGCAGCCTTATCGATAAACGTACCTACATCGTTTTCATCCACAATAATGGATGATGCACGAAGCAAAGGCTCCAACATAAAGTCTTTACCAAAATCCGAAAGCGGAATGGAAGCATATGAGCCTTCTCCACACAATTGACGCATAAGTTCACACAATGTGCCCTTACCGTTATTACCAGATTCAGAATAAAACCACGCAGACTTATTCCACGGAACATTCGGGCGAATAATCGCACCTAACACTTCCCACAATACTTGTACTACAGCTGGATCATCCGACAAGTCGGACATCCAAGATTCCACATCCCAATCCGTTCCATCGTCTGGATTATGAATCACTACATTCTGCACGTTTGTCTCATAATTCACATGTGATTTTGTTAAAAATACCATAGACGGATCAAACGGCATCAACTGCTTCGTTTCATAATCAAATATTCCGTTATTTACCGCAACAAGATTCCGGTCATTGCATAACGTCACTCGTGGCAATTGCTCCTGAATCACACTCATGACTTCTTCGGTTTCACGTATGCTAATTGAATAATTATACTTCCGCATCAACTTTCGGAACATCGAATGCGAAGTTACATACGTTCCCTCATCTGGTCCGTCAAACTGGTACATACCAATCAAATCCTGATCCTCATCCACGCTCTTACCAGCACCAGCAATCCGAACAATCGGATAACTGCGGATGAGAATATCAGCGATCTGGGAAGGCATCAACGCGACCAACGGTTTCCAAGGAGCTTCTCCTTGCCCTTTTCTATTGGCATTCTCCATAGCAATCGCACCGTTCACCTCCTTAAGTACCATACTTTCGACATAAGAAGGAACGGCTCGATCAGCATCGGACATCTGCTCCAACGTACTAATCGTTGCGTCACGAATTACAGCCAGGCGGGCTCTTGCATAGACCAATCCAGATGCTACATTATTCGCATCAGGCATCCACTACACCTCCCGCCAGTTAAATCTTACCGGCTGTCTTTATAAACTCCTCAAATGCTTCTCGTTTGATAACACAACGGCTACCAATATACATGGCAAAAGGGCAGTCTGGCTCATGAGCCATCCGCCTCAATTTATTAATTCCAATGCCAGAATATTTTGCCGCCTCTGAAATTGTTAATGTCAGACGCGGCTTTTCACTCAATTTTTCGTTCATATTGCCATTGTTATCCATTGAGAAACCTCCTCATAAATGAGTTAAATCGGTAATTCGTAGTGTAGCAGAAACCCTCCAAAAAGTCAACAGAAAAATCCTACAAAACTTCACAAAATTTCACGAAAGTTCACAAAACCTCACGAAACTTAACGGGCAAAAAACAACAAACATACTATATATAGACATAATACACGAGAGAATCCACACAAAATCATAAGGGAGGCACAACATCATGTATTCTGAATATCAAATGAAACTTTCTGATGCTCTGGATAAATTCCTCACCAGATGTTCAGAAAAATCCAAGCCATTCAGAACACTCACACCCGCAGAATTTGAAACGGTCGCCACCATGTCCAAACTCTACCGTGAAATGAATCAACTGCTCACACAGTTGATCACCATTCGCACCATCATAACCGCTATCAACGATAAACCACTATGGACAATTAACGGCAACATCTGCCGTATCATTCATAGTGTTATGAAACAAAGGGACAAAATCCATGCCACAAAAGCAACTTTTGCGACAAGTTGTCCCACGCCGTTTGAAAAAGCAGCTATCGATGCCCTCATCACCAGTTCCGAGCATCGTATCGAATTTCTGGAAAAAACCATCATTCCTGAAAATCTGATTTTAACGCCAATCTACGATTATCTGCAGGTCAAACAGTTGACCTTCAAAGAAGAAATTAAAACCAGATTTGCAACACAAACGGCACTCATTGACGCCATGCACGACAAAAACACTTTAACAGCATATGTGACGGAAATTATCACCACAGTGACACAAACGCCACATAAAGATGCATATAAAGCTCGTCTGAATCAATATCTTCATGTCAGAGACATGAAAGACAATACAGCGTCCGACCAATACGAACGCCAAGACATTGAAAACAGACGCATTGCCATTTTGCATGACTACATGACCAATTTTCAATCGGCTATCTATACTGCCGTAGCGTCATTGCACGAAAATCTTGCAATCGGCATCAGAGACAAAGGTCTTCGTTCCTTTGTTAACGCCAACGGTCGTAAATCGCCCATGCTTCTCTGTTGCTATATCTACGGTGATAAACCGATTTATAAATATGTCACCGTTGATGGGAAACTCACAGAACATCTGACACACAGATGTTCATTTAACACAAAAACACAAGCAGAACAGGTCAAAACAGCATGCTCCGCACAATATCCGAAACGGCTATTTGACATCATTGTCCCAATGTAAAAAGAATTCTGCTTCGAGTGTACAGCCGGAATACACCCAAAACAGGAGGAAAAAAACAAATGAGACTGGTAGATGCGAATGCAGTCATGCGGATCTTAAGTAATTCCACCTCACCAGACACAGTGGGAATTATCAGCCAAATCGCTAACAAAGTCAGCAAATTGCCGGATAAACAAAAACGTGGGGAATGGACAGTTAACACAGCCATGTCCCCCACTAAATTCCACTGTTCCTGTTGCAACACATATACAAAATTCGGCAAACTTGCTCATTGCCCACATTGTGGTGCAGAAATGAGCAATCCGGAATAGTCCATATGAAAGGAGCTTCATTATGACCTATCCTCTGAAATTTTACGATGAGACAATTCAGGTTGAACCGATTCGTTCTCACTACATGGATAATGACACGTTAGCGATCATGCTATACACCACAGATGGTGAACCTTTCGCAACACTGACGGTCAACATTGACGAAAGCGATGTTTTGCGTAGCAAATATCTCGCCTTTGTTGATACCAATAACCACCCCTGGGCACCGAAATTCCTTGCTGAAAGCAAGCTCGGCAAACCCGTTGGAACCTATGGTTTCAGTGGCTTCTGTGCTTATCCGCTGTATCGGTTCAACGTCAAAGGCGTAAAATGCCTTGACTGACACATAGAAAGGAGTCCTCTATGTTCAGCTTAAATATGCTTTTCAATCGGAAATCCGATCTTAAGCTGAAAGATGCCATCGCAGAACTCCTCAAAATCCAGCCAGAACGGCTGGATTCTTTTGAGGAAGCGTATCGCAACGCAGCTCTTTCAGACGATGCTATTTCCGACAACTTCTTCGAAGTTAATTCTCGCCAAGCATCTGCAAGCCTACACAACAAGTCCATCGACGAAACCTTCGATGAATCCACATTGAAAACAATCGTGGATCGTGCAGTCGCTGAATTGACCGCCGAAACACCGATTATTGCTATCTCCGATGGCAAAATCATCGAAACATCCCTTCCGCGTCTACCTGCAGGAATAACAGAGCTCACAAATGATGACCTCAAAACTATTCCCGCATCCGTCCGTCCACAAGTGACCGGACACCTCATGAAGATAGACGTTGCAGGTCCGTCCTATCCGCACGTTCTCGAATACTACATCAACGCTCGTGATGCTCGCGATGAAAAACTTCGTCGAAATATGTACGGCTCATTCCGCCAAGGATTAGACATCCTTGATCTGGATCCTGTCCTTTACGCCATGCTTGGACAGAACCCAAACGCCATGAGCCATTGGCTTCCGCAGATTACATCTGCTGTAACCAAACACGGTTTCTTCAAAATTCCAGAAACCCGTATTGCCAAAGTGCCAATGCCCATTCTTCAGTTGAGTCGTATTGAATACAACGAACTCACACCTGCCACACTCAAAATTGTGGACGATTGGGCAATGAAAGCTTTTGATCTCGATGTCACAAAGACATACTTCATCAAAACAGGCACATATTCTTCGAAGTTCGACTTCCGCAATGCCAAAGTCACCGGCGAAAAAGAAGTCCGTGAACTCGGCGAATATCTGCTCTTCATTCAGCACCAAGCTTCATCCATGGCTGGACCTTTGAGCCATCCATGTATCTATGGTGTCAGTACCACCAATGAATGGGTCGTCCGAGAATATATCGAAGATAAAGAGAACAACCCTTGCATCTACAAGGGCATGCCTCTTCATACCGAATACAGAGTATTCGTTGACTTCGATACCGATGAAATTCTCGGAATCTCCCCATACTGGGAACCCGAGACCATGAAAAAGCGTTTCAGCCAGGGTGACGATGCTGACTCTCCGCATCAGCGTCATGACTACATCATTTACAAAATGCATGAAGAAACCCTGATGAACCGCTATAATGAGCACAAAGACGAAATCATGGGTCGCATCAAAGAATTGCTTCCTGATATTGAACTCACCGGACAATGGTCCATCGACATCATGCAAAACGGTGATGATTTCTGGCTCATTGACATGGCCACTGCAGATACGTCAGCCCTTCGGGAATGTGTGCCAAGCAATCTGCTTCGTCCCACACCAGAAAACTGGATTCCCGTCGGTCTACTCCAGTCTAACGATTAAGACCACATTCAACCCTTGTGCAATCGCGCTTGGGTTGAATTTTTTATTTAAACACCAAATACTTCGATACTTATCAAAAGAAAAAGCGTCCATCACTGGACGCTTTCAAAAACATAAAAACCTTTAGACTTCCCAGAAATAACCACCCGCAAAGAAATACTCTGTCGGTTGCTCCTTCTCTTCAGGAACATCTGGCAACGGTCGATTCCGATTTTTTTCAGCATTCTTATTCCGCTCGATTTCCGCTTCAGCGTCTAAACGCATATTTTTTGGCAAATCTTCGCGTTTATCATATAACACATAGGTATCTCCGTTATAAAAACCATGATATCCGTATTCAGAACCCCAATACAGGTGATCAGACTTAATCTCTTCCACCGGAGTATCCTTCAGGTTCTCAATATGTTCCTTTGCAAACTCTGCAATCTTATCTGGTGTGTTATTCTCATAACCGCCACCACAATAGAACATAAAATAATTTTTTCCATCTCCGCCACAAGACTCTGCCTTTGAAGTAATACGCTCTGCCATTCTAACCACCTCTCCTTACGACTTCAATATAACACAACTTCAAACAGAATACAAATAAAATCTCACCCGTCTCCGGGTGAGAAAATCGTTCTGTCCGTCCATTAATGATGACCTAATAACTTATGAATTTTCCAGGCAGCCTCTGCCTGCCAGTCAAATCCAACCCAGCTACCATGTTTACCGCAGTTACATTCCCAACGCCAATAATACGCCTTATGACCTTGTGCACGCCCAGACGTAATCGTACGATAAGATCGTACCAATCTATGAGATGAACCACCACCAGCTTTTGCAAAAGCAGGTGCCACAGCCAAAGTAACCAATACCATGATCAACAATACGACTACAACACGCTTCATACAGTATTCCTCCTTTCTTCGCATATTTGCGAAGCACGAAACGCTCTCCCTCTTATTTTCAACATAACATTGATTTTTTAAAAATGCAAACCAATAAAAATAGTCTGGCTCATGCGTGAGCCAGACCAACAAAGTTGCTTATTTTAACAAAAAACCAAACTCTTCGCCTTATTCCTTATCTACAAACTTTTGCGCAGTATTTGAATAAAGTTTTTCCAACGTCTCCGAACCGGCTTTTCCATCCACTTTCAATCCATTCTGTTCCTGGAATAACTTCACCGCATTTTCTGTTAAATCACCGTAGTCACCATCAATACTACTACTGAAGTATCCAAGTTCTTTCAACCGTTTCTGCAACGAACGCACAGCGGATCCACTACTACCCAATTGCAATGTTTCACCGGTACTGGCTACTACAGAAGAAGACTTCCTTGCATTTTTCGAATACAATAACTTCAAAGTTTGAGGACCAGCGACACCGTCATCCCACAATTCTTTATAAGACTTTTGAAACGCCAATACGGCAGCACGAGTCGCTGAATCATATTCCCCTGTTGCTTTCCCGCTCAAATATCCCAACTCAATCAGCCTATTTTGAAGTGTTTTTACTTTCTTACCGCTGGATCCTTTCTCCAGATAATAATCCTTCGAAAGATTCGGAGTAGCTGTCGGTTTGGCTGTTGGTTTTACAGTCACCTTCGTCGAAGAACTCTTTGCCGTTGCCGTTTTCTTTGAAACTGCTTTCGCAGACCGTAACTTCTCCAGAGTCTTTTCTCCAGCTTTTCCGTCTACTGTCAACCCATTCGCTCTTTGAAAGCCCTTGACCGCTTCTAATGTTGCAGGCCCAAAATCGCCATCTACAGAACCAGAATACCAGCCTAATTCCTTCAACCTTCTTTGTAACGCACGCACCTCATTACTTCCGGTAAAACCAATTTGCAAACTCGGCGGTGTTACCGTCGGAGTTGCAGGAGCAACTGTCACAATTCGCACCGTAGGCGTTGCCGTCACCACAGGCACAGACGTTGAAGTCACTCGTGGTTGCATCGTCACAGGAACTTGTGTTGGTTGAGCAGTAGGCTTCATTGTCGGTGTATTTGTTGGAGCCAATGTTGCAAAAATTACCTGGGTATTTTGTGGTACCGGCTCTTCATTAGACCCATGTGGCACAACAGCTAATATGATAGCAAGAACGCCAACTCCAATGGCTCCACCAATTCCAATACGAGTCAACATCCGTCGATTCATTTTCATCTTCTACCTCCAATGTTACGCAGGCATATGCCATGCTCGTCCGCATTCAGGGCAATACACACGGAACCCGTTTGAAGCTAATTGCGGATCACGTAACTTATACTCCCATGATAAATTAAACCATTTATCTACGATACAACAAAAACTACATACCAACCAGAAAAACGGTAATTCAATCAATTTTATTAAAATCACTATTGCCATTACTGGAAAAATTACAAACGCAAAGTATATTTTCCCATGTTTTTCTCGCCAAGAATCAAAGAATGAAGCCCATGTGGGAGAACGATGTTCTCGTGTTACAATCACAGGATGATATTTACAATAAGGACAACACGGCAATCCCACAGACCTCCCTTCTACCTGTTCCAAAGAACATTTTTATTATACCAAATTTCAGATTATCTATCAATTCGTATCCTCATCGAAAGCCGTTTGTGCAAACGGTACAGGATACTTTTTCTCCAGCACAATTTTCTGTCCGCACGCAGGACAAACATGTTCGTATCGTTCCGGTACTGTATGAAAACAAACGCCAGTAAATCCAACGGCTCTTCCGCACTCACAGAGTGCTTCTCTCATATAAACTACCAAAGGTTTTTGGGTCAACGTTAATGTAGACATAAATTGTCCTCCCATTAATCAAAATGCTTTACTTCATCAATATTTGACGCCATCATATCTGCCATATGAGTATATAACACATTTGGATACTTATGAATGGCATCCGTATACCGATTCCACTCTTCCTTTTCTACAAAAGAACCCATATGGAATCGGATACAAAAGACTTCTTCTTCTGTCAATTTTGTCAATTGAGATGCAACCATGACGCTTTTATCTCCATGACCCTGAAGAATTGTTCCTTTATTAAACTCATAATGAGATGGATCGCCCTCATATTCTCCAGCTACCAAAATATACTGATCTGCTTTGCACAAATCGTGCAACATCCCAATCCTCACCGGAGAATGAGGATTCTGCCATTGCAATTTCAATGCATCTGTTAACTTGAGAAGATTACGGGTCACATTGACACTATGGTCAAACAACCCTCCGCCATATGCACCATGATATTTTGTGCTTGCAGGTGCTTCAAAAAAGCCCATCATCAGCAACGCATCGGCACATCCGGGACAATCCATCAAATGCTCATATTTTTCCTTAAAAGTTAAATATCTTTCTTGTACCGTCACAGATAATCCCTCCGTTTACATTGAGAAAAGGGGATCTGGAGACACCAGACCCCCATCTATGTTTCTTACTTCGCAGCAGCAACCTGTTCTGCGACCAGATACAAACCTTCACGGTTCAACTGTCTCGCATAATCATCCGGCAGGTACAAAATCGGATACCCCGCATCTTCTCCGCCGAACTGTTTCACCATATTCAGCAGAGCAGGATACAGCACATCTTTCAGATTCAGAGCACCGCCACCATAGACATAAATGACTTCGGTGTAAGCACCCACACGGCTCAATACCTTACGGAACTGAACGCCAAGCTCCTGCACAAAGCCTTCCATTTCCATCTGAACCGCTTCCAAGACACGAGTCCTACGTCCACGCTGAAGCGGATTCACTTCAGCCAGAAGGAAATCTGCCAACGCTTTTCTGGAAGAAAAACTAATCCCCTTCAACTGAAGACTCTCACGAGCTTGTTCCAAAATGGTACCATAGCCTTTAGCAAAAGTAATGGAAGCATCCGGATTAAACCGTCCATTCTGGAACACAGGGAAATTCACAGTCCCTTCGCCAACATCAATACCAATCGTATTAGAGGCATTCAGAACATCCTGTGCAGTAATTCCTTCCAGCTTCTCGCCATGAGCACGAAGATCAGCCAACATGGAATCCATCAAAGGAGCACCATAATTGACGATTGCAAATTGAGCAGACGCACCTTCAGCTAACACCTGAACGTCCTCAATCAATACCTCGACTCGAACTGGCTGTTCGAAATTATGAACCGATACCATATGGCGAATGCCCTGGAACCGCTCCACATAAATCTTCCGATAAATCTTATACTCGGTGATTGGCAAAGCAATCGCAATCCGAGCCGTTACCTTCAGAACCTCTTCCGGCAACGTATGTTTATCCTCATAATACTTCTTCAAAGCAGAACCAGCCACACAACCGAGAATCAAAATTCCGGACAAATCTTGGTTTGCTTTAGACACAGTGGACGCCACATCAAACTCTTCCTGTGCCTTACCGGAATGAATTCCGCGCAGGCCAAACAGTCGGTTCGACTTCGAACGAACCACAGGAGAGTCAAAGCTGGCTTCCATCGTATTGAAAATATCCTCAATCTCATCGCCAGCAGCGTCAACACGAGTCTTCATTTCAGTATTATTTGTCTCGATAGCAACCACAGACGGAAAATCTACCGTCATCTTCTTACCATCAGCGGACACAAGACCCTTCACATATCCGTTACCAATGTCCAACCCAGCAATCATTTTCATAATTTGTCTGTCCTCCTTATTAGTCGTCCAACAATCCCATAGCCACCGCCGAAAGTACGGGTCTCTCAACTGGTTGAAACGGGCTGTTAGTACCTTCACTTTCTACTGATTCCTTCTTTTCTGTCACGAACCCAACAGGTTTCGTTTGGAAAATTGAAGGCTGTGCCTTTGGAACTTCTTCCTGCACTTCCTGCACTTTTTGCACATCAGACATTTCTGTCGTCTTCGGCAATTCCCGATTGACACGGCACGTTAAATCTGAATATCCATTCTGATTAATATCATCCTTAATCAACATTCTAATCGACATTGATACATTCAGCTGATTCTTAATCCATTCATGAACTGCCGTATCTTGTTCAGGCACCGAAATCCGATATCGAATTCCAGGTTCCGATGTTTTAGGCATCTTCTTTCCTCCTTCCGATTGAACTCGGGATCTCTTACAGGAAAGATTATACTACAAAAATATATACTTGTCAACAAAAAAACCGAATAAATGTACCTTTTTTGGACAAAATTCGCCCCTAAAATGCCCACAAACAAAAAATATAAAAAAAATCAGACCCGCCAAAGCAGGTCTGATCATTCCAAACGCCTCACAGTAAAGCTATCAATTCATTGTATGCTTGCGGACGCAACCAAGACTTATATGCATTTAATGTGTCCCTCAACTCATCACAATCATATTTGTCTGCTGACTTTAGCCTTTCGGTTAACACCGCCCAGCATTTCTTCCTGTTAAGCGCACTTGAAAGCATGGATCCGACAAAATTCTTACAACTCGAAGAGTCCGTAGCATTCGTAACTTCAAATTCCTTGAAAGATTCCTCTGCCCCATCATACCAACGATACGATACATATCCAACCCACTGAATAGCCTTGTATTCCTTCGCTAATACTTGAAGGACTTCATCCAACACCGATTTGGCGTCCACTAACGAAATACAATCGATCGACTGAATTACTAACGTATCAATCTTGATCGTCACTCGTCTACATCCCAGGATACAACTACAAGGATCTACATTCAATAAAGCGAATGTCCGTTCATCGTCTTCAGACTCGAACTCTATTCCACGTCCTGTTTCGACAACCTTTTCCATCCATTTCTGATGAAATAATGTACTAAAACGGGCAGCCAACATCACTGGCTCGGAATACATACAAGAAATCTGAACTTCAGACGGTGTTTGTCCACCGCTATGATAAATCGAATATAGCAAAATATTTCCTATATTCATATACCACCTCGTTACGCTTCGGCATCCAATGTTACATAAATTTTGCCATCCTTGTCAGGCTTTGCAATATCAATAACAATTGCGTTCATTACTGGCATATAATCCTCAATCGGCATCTCCAAACGATCACGGAAATAAATATTCTGCGTCTGCAGATACATACCGGAACACAGGAAATCACGCAACGTCATACCGATATAATCCTTCGCCGGGTCACTATCCTCATAGGACTCACGCACTGCGTCCAGCTGAACTTCAGGATCCACAATAGCCCCAACGTTCTCCTCAACAATCTTCTTATGACATTTCTCACAAATCATGTAAGAAACCTCATCGTCATGAGAAGTCATTGAACGACTGAAGAGCTGACGCCACCCATCCATATGAAGGGAAACCCGCCCACAAAAGTCACAAGTCAAAGCACTCATTCACACACATCCTCCTTCGGAACGACTTCTAACCAAATTATACTCAATTATCACTGAAATTTCAATATATAATCTGATCATAATCCAGCCATTCCATAAAATCTTCTGGATTCATTCGTGTGAAACTGATTTCATCCATCCATTGCACCGTTGGATTGCCAGTGTCCCCACTGCAATCTTCAACCATTTCCACCAGGAACCACAGGTCATCATATTGATAACACAAAGTGTAATTACAATAACCATAACCCTGCTCCTGCAACTGATCACCACGTGCCAAAATGCACTTTGGCGAACCTAACTGGTTCAAGACAAATTCCGTAAAATCAGTACCATCGCCAGAATACATAAAAGTATCCAACAATGCCACAATACCATCTTTGATTCTCAAGACATAGTTTTTAGACTGCAAAGCAGATGATACATCCGATTCCGTATCGGGCATCAAAAATGACCCACAACGGAAAGAAACACGGAATAATGGAATCCAACTATACCCAATTGTCTTTTCCGGAGCAAAATTCCAAATTTGATCTTTTACCCCAAAATAATCCATAATCTCTTCGAGATTACACGGCAACGTAATGGAACCAAATACCGGAACGGTTTTTGCTTCCTTATTACGCCACTCATTGTTAAACAAATAAGACGTATTTGGAATGCTCTCTTCTGTAAACGAAACATCAACTGGATCCACATCATCCTCATAATACATATAATATTCCGGGTCATCCATGATTGTTGCAGTAGTATAGTCTGGATATTCATCATTATACCGATCTGCAAAATAATCATCATAATTATCCCAGAATCCGGCATCTTCAGCCATCGCCAATCCGCATACCATCAGAAATACCACGACACATACCAGCAAACCAATCCGCTTCAACATGTTATAATAAACCCCACTTTCTAAATTCGTAAATCATTTCCAGATATAATTATATCAAAAAAATGCTCATTTATCAAGATAAATGAGCAAATATATTTAAAAATCTACAAGTATTATGCTGTCCGTGCATCATAATATGGATCATAAACCAGGGGTTGAGCTGAAGCAGCCGCCGCGGCCGCATCAATTTGCTCCTGTGTGAGCATCTTAAATACAGCAATATACCTTGGAGTATCATCACCCATATTGATTGGCATAAGCTGTGGCATGCCATATTCCACCGACTGCTCCAACTGCTTTTGAAATACTGCATCCTCCTGGGCTGCAATTGCAGTTGGATCAAATTGATTAATAAAATCAATGTCCGACATACCTACAGCGTCCTTCGCTGACACGCCTGCCGATTCAGCATTCGGTGCTCCGCCGGTCATCCCAACAATGGAAATGCCGTTGTTGTTTCCACTAAACAATCCAAAACTGGTATGAACCGGAGTCGAAGGTGCCTGTGGCACATCATCTGAAGAAGACATTGCAGGCATTTCCACAATATGAAACTTATATTCCGGATCATACGGAATTGTCTTCAAAGCTTTCAGTTTGACCTCCGTAAAACTTTGACGTAACCCGGGATAAATCGATTCCTGCAAAGCCCCAATGACTGCATACTTTACGCCATGACGCTCTAAACCATGCAACTCAATAGCATGACCGTTACACAATGCCACACACTCTTCATCTGATAACGAATACCCTCGAAATACTCGCTCAAAACGAACAGTTTTGCCATGCCATACACCTTCGTACGTAGGGTTGTTACTCAATGGAACAGATCGTACACCATTCATTATGGCTGTACCCCCTTAAAAATATTGATTCCTTGCGTCAAAATCCCATTAATAAACCAAGCCACTCTATCGACAACTTGGATTAACCAAGCTTGTGCACTCAATAAGAAATCGCACACCTTTGTCCCAACAAACAGCTGTGCAATTGCTGTCAATACATCATACTTAAAAATTTCTTTCAACACCGGATATTCCATACCAACCGTTGAATTAAATGCCAATATATGACCTACCTCAAGAATAAAAATCAAACCGAGGATTGATCCAATACTTCTCGTAACACCTCGAATTAACCTAATGACAAACCACACGATTAAAACCAAGATAATAATACCATACAAAGAATCTATCGTCCATGCGGAGGGATTTAAAGTACTTTTTAGTGTATTCGCTAAATTTTCCACCTCTGTCATACAGAATCACACTCCCAATTAGAACAAATATTCACTTTGGGACTTATAATAAGACGAACCAGGCGTGCCTAACCGATTCTCGGCTTCAACACCACGATTCGTTTGGGCAACCTTATCACGTGCGACCATTCCAGCTAAACTATCTTCACTCTGCACCAACGATTCATCCGTTTGTTCAACATATAACTGCTTATTAGCCCCAAATGATGGACGGATGCCCGTCCCATCCCAATTCGGCACAGCCACTGTGGCTGGCCCAGTAATTGCAGGTCCTAAACGCTTACTCAATGGAACCACCGCCTTCCCTAATTTATTTAAATGAAAAAACCAGCGGTGCGGCACAAACCGCACCGCTAATTATCGAATCAGAATGTATAGTCTGTAGTCTTTCCACGACCCTTGTTCGCTCCTGTAATATGACCGAACAGATCTTCAGCTTGCTTTGCACGATCCGCACCAGAAGTACTGGGCTGTTCGACACTCGGCGTATCCCTGGTCGGCGTTGCTTCCGGAGTAACCTCTGGAACAGGAGTCTTCCGTTGTGCTTCGCCAGTACGAGACCGTTGATCCACAGGCTTCGAAGGTGTATCCACAAATACAGATTCGTGAGAACCACTGCTGGCTTGCAACGCATGGCTGGAAACTTCATAACTGCACCCAGCGGCTTCCTTATCGGATTCATTCATCTCATCCAAACTTGCCATCTGTTCTGCAGACATTTCTTCCATCAACTTCGGTTCGTTTTCAACAGGCATCAATCCAGAACCGACATCCATTCCCGGTTTAAAATCAGCAAATGAAACATTCACACCCGGAATATTGAAAGACAGCGTAGACTTCTGATCTTCAGAGAAAATTGGCTCACCCAGATTCGTATTATCATGATATGCAGACTCATAGAGTTCTGTCACTTGAGACTTCATTGCAGATTGCAAATCACTACGCATCAATGCTTTCTGATCTTCCGGCAAATCTGAATTATTAATCAGTTCTGAAGAAGTCTGATAATACGTCTGAATTCCAGCACCAGCTGTCATATACTCATTCGCCAAAATATCGGTCTTATTCTCAACCTCGTCCACCGTATTATTCAACAGATTCTCATGAGCCGTCACAACAGCCTGATGCACCATCGTCGGAGAATCTTTCACATCAGCATAATTATTTTCCTGGAAATCAATCATCGCTTGGTCTTTCCAATCCTCCATAACAGTCGGATTAGCCTGTGCAACAGCATCCATCTCTGGATTCTGCAGAACGCCCTGCTCAATTTCCGCCTGATGGCGTAAAGCGGCCGCATCAGCCGCGTCTGCTCCAATTGGCACAGTAACGTCTACACCAGTAGACCAATGTCCGTAATCAACCTCAATACCATTGATGCCAACAAACGAATCCATCTTCGCACGAACACTCTCTGGAATTTCATAACCAGCCTGTTCACGCTCCATCATCTGACCATAGAAACCCTCAACCATCGATCCGCTGATTTTCTGGAAACCCAGTTGAGCATCCGCTTTATACTGCTCCAAATCAGCTTGACCCTGCGTATCGAAATTATCGATATTGGCTTGACCAAGTTTGCCCCACTTCAAAATAGCATTCGCCGTCAAATCCGGATTGGTTTCAGCACGATCATGGAACGTACTCTCAACACCTTCCAATTTGGCACTAACAGCACCTTTTGTTTCCTCCTGTTGAGAGGCGGCGCCAATTGCAGCCGTACCTTCCATTAACTTCTCGGCATCATCTGGTGGCAATTCATAAGCCACTGCCTTCTGATGAAACTCGGCAGCCTGCGTAGCAGTTGCTTCATCTTGAGCCACCGTGATATCAACGCCCTGATACCAGTGGTCATAATCCACATTGATTCCTTCCATCTCCGTGAAATGACTCATTTTCTCACGAGCCTCCGGTGGAATTTCTTGACCAGAACGCTCAAGTTCCATCATCTGACCATAATAGGTTTCCACCATTGCCGCATTAGATTCACGCAAACCGACAGTCGCCCGCTCACGATCTGCAGCCATCGCTGCGACAACTTCTTCAGATGCATCATCCCTCGGCTGATAAGCATCAATATGACTCTTACCATCCTTGCCAAAACGCAGAATCGCTGATGCTGTCGCTGTCGGGTCAAGAGACGCATCATGAGCGACAGCGTCTTTGATATCCTCAATCGCACCAGATTTCATATATCCACCGTTTGCAGACGGCGTTCCTGCATCTACCAAAGACGCCACAACCCCATCAGTATTACCAGGACGCATAAAGTCTAACACTTTCGTCTTTGCGGTCATTCCAGACTCCGCTTCTGCCTGATCACCATAGATATCTTGAACCGCAGGATTGGTCGTCTTTTCCATTTTCGCGGCAACCGAAGTAAACAAAGTTCCTACAATCGTGCCGTTCAATGCTTTACCAATCATATCTAAAATTTGAGCAAGCGGATTAGTATAATCACTCTGCAACACATCCTGTTGCTTTGCCCTTTCAGCCGCCGCTTCAGTCTGTGCTTTCTTTTCAGCGGCCGCCGTAGCTTCAGCTTCCTTCTCCGCCGTTGCTTCCGCTTCCGCTTCCGGCTGATCCGGAGTCTTTTCAGCTTCAGTTGCAGGCACTTCAGCAGATGCTTCCGTGCTTTCTTCAGCTTCAGGCTCCTCTAAAGTGCCTAAAGCCACAGGATCAAAAGCACTACCATCTTCTTCCATCATACTATCGACTTCAGCCTGAAGATCCACTTCTTGCTCCTGTTCTGGCTCCACATATGCTTTACTCATTCCCATACTGTCTCTCCTCCTCTACCATAGTGGCACTTGCCATCTTTTGTGTTGTCTCTCGTGCTTTTGCCACTTGTTCAGCACTAACACGGTTCCACTCCTCCTGCAAATATTGTGGCGTAACATCAGAATGAACCGTTCTCGTATCTCCATCAGCTGTGTTTTCAAACCTAAAATAATGACCCATCAAAGATGTTCCATCTGTAGAAACCACAACATCTGAAAAACCAGCCATTAATCCACCTTTTGCATTGACCGCAGGTTCAATGCAGGATTTATCTAACATTAAAACCCCATAACCAAGATCCGATTCATGGTCTGGAATACGAACTAACCGAGCCTTCGAAGAACCTTCATCGACATAAACGTCTTGATTATCAATTCCATGCAGACGAATCAATAATTCCTTTTCAGTAGATTTATCGACAACTTCAGAAGTATTCGATACAACAGATGGCGCATCTTCCTGAACCGCTACTGGAGTCGTCGCAGGTTCTTCTACAATTCGTTCCGCATCCTTTGAAACACTGTGTTCCATCGGTTTTACAGCCTCGTCACCCATTGTCCTAGTATAATCGAACAAAGCCATAATATCACCGACCTCAATCAATCGCATAATCGTCATCCGCAATGACTTGAGATTGAGGCTGTGATGCCACAGGAACAGGCGTCTCTTCCTTATCTTTTGCCCGACGTTCAGTCATATAAGCTTTCTGCTGGGCTTCATAATGAGCCTTAATTTCGCCGGACGTCATCGTGAAGTGTTCAAACTTTCCATCTGCACCACGAGTCGAACAATCATGTGAAGCATCTTCTGGTCCCAAATTAACATTATGACGACCTTCAATAGGAAGCTTGTTCTTACGAGTCGAAGGAATCGCAGTTTGTTTAGCAGGCAAAACAATACTAAAGTCCGGACGATCACCAAATCCGCGGAAGAAAACACGGCTCAAATCTGTCCGCCCCTCTTTGGATTGTACAGGCTTGATACATTGATCAGACACATTATTCACAAACACATTCTTCGTTTGTTCTTGTGTCTGTTCCTTCTTTTTGCTCAAATTTTCCTGCAACAAATCAACCAAACTCTGACCGCTTACACGTTCATGGATATATTCTGCCTTACCACTGTCAGTCTTACCGCCAGTTGGATAACTTAAATCATATTCCGCGTCAAGATGAATCTTGACATCACAATATCCATTATCTTTCGCAGAAATATCCGCCTTCAATGCCGGAAACGTGCTAAACCCATTGTTAGACCGAGCATCAGGAATCGAAACCGTATTAAACGGCGATACCTGCCCGCTTTGTTCCTTGTCTTTCTTTGGCGTAAACACCTGACGTGATGTTACTTGAATGGATTGCTCTGCCATACGAATCACATCTCCTTCTTATAAAATAATGGGGCTCGCGAATGGCGGCCCCATCAACCATTTCAGGACTCGCACCCCTTCATGGTTATTATAAGTAGAAAAATCATATTTTGCAACAAAAGAAATCAGAGAAATAAATCACAAATTGTGACACCAAGCGAATTACCAACCGGACGTGGTCTATAAGCCTGACGTTCACGAACCGGTTTCTCAACCGGTGCACGACCTGTGATTAACATAAAGCTAACTACCACCAATTTATCCCAGACCCTCAAGAATGCCGGTGCGAACATATATGCACAAATACTGAATACACCGAGACCAATTGTCATGACAGCCAAATGTAACACATAAGATGCTACAGTCATTGGCATTAATTCAGAGATTGCCCCGTACCCTGCTAAATGCTCCAGCATTGTAGTCAAAGGACCTTCCAACACTGTATTCAATACCATCAGAATATCACAAATTGCAGCATACATCGTAATGGAAACAAAGATTTCCAAAATCATACCCAATACGGATACGATCACTTGTGCAATACTCTTCATCAGACCTAACATTGCTCCTGGGATTGCTACAATTGTCTGGAATCCACGCTTCAATACGGATAAACACATCTTAAACGAATACGCAAACCCGATAATCACAGCCGCGAATATAAACACGAAACAGTTCAAGAAGAACAAGATTTCTAATGCACCAGATCCAATCAAATTGACTCTGTGGTGTGCTTTAGAGGTATAACCACTCGGAGCTTTTGCCGAAGAATATACAATTACACTACCTTCCGAGAAATCAGAAGACAAATAATTATACATTGATAATGATGATAAACCACCATTATTCTTCGTGATATCCAAACCTTTACGATACCTCGCAGGTGCATCCACAACATCACTGTCGTTTCCTTCGCCCTTCGTATACTTAATAGAAGTCTTTCCGCCCGAAGTGTGCGACAAAGAATCGCCACTAATCTTGGCTTGTAAACCACCATTTGTGTAAATACTGAAATCTTCCCATTTTGTACCACTCAAAATGTCAGTATTTTCTTCCAAAGTTCTGGCATCCCATTTTTCAACAGTGCTTTCATTAAACAGCTCATACAAAGTGTTCGCACCGAATTCGGTTGTAGATCCATCATCTTCAGTTGTACTACTCTCCGTGCCAGCCTCTGCAATATGACCAACCATTTCAGGATGATCTGCAGCAAAGGATGCTAACGAATCTGATTCAAACGTTGTTGAATAATAATATGAATCATTCATCCAACCTCTTAACATAGACCACACTTCACCTACAGTAGCAGTGCTCTTCTTCCAACCATCCACTACAGCAGGCACATCTGGATCATATTTTACATAAGCAAAATTATTCCAAATAACCGGATCTTCCAATGCTTCAGAATTGAAATGAGTCATCTGAACATTATCAAACGCACCTGTGGTTTGATTGATCGCCCAAGCGGTTTTACGCAACGACGAAACGCTATCCGCTGATGCATGCCCATTATCTGCACTCTTTTCAATCACAATTTCCAATTTAGACCCTGCAGGTGGTGCTAAACGAGATGCACGCACCCATCCGCCAAAATCTACGATAGTCGCACTTACCATTTGAGAAGATGGCGAACCAACAACTGAAATTTCTTGGCTTAAACCATCCAAAACAGCTGTGTACATATTAGCAATAATCGGAATACCAATCAAAATGAACACAATACGAATGATTAAAATCTTCGTCCTCGACCACAACTGCTTCTTCTTCTTATATTGAGAATAGAACAACAATGTTCCACCAATAAAAAGTGCCAAATACAAAATCACAATCGAGAAATTCACAGTTTGTGTCTTTACTTCTCCGCTAAACGGATCTGTAATATCGACCTCACTACTTGATCCATGGCCTGCAAAAATATCATAAATCTTACCGAGTGCCCCGAACATCGTTTTAATTGCCGGACTCCGATTTGCCATATCCACCAGCCAAGTATTAGCACCGGCATCTACAGTACTACCAGTAAACTTTGAAGCTTCTGCACTTTCAGCAATCTGTGTGCTTTGTGCTAAAATTCCAAATGGATTCAGCATGCGTAACAAATCAATTGTGGTAGACCACAACAGATGCAACGCACTATTACTCACATATGCACCAGATAACACCAAACCAGGCATTGTTCGTGGAGAAACAGGATGTTCCTCATCCACTTCATCAATACCTAAATCTTCCAAAAGTTTGCCATATTGAGAATACAAGTACATACCAGATTTATTTGTCAATACGCCGCTTTGGTCTTCCAGACCTAAAATACCAACGTAGTCGATAACAGATGAGCTCGCACTATCGTGAGCCACATAAGCTTCCTTAAAGTCATAACTTTCATCGCCATAGCCCATCGCACTACCGGCAATACCTGCATTAAACTTCAATTTGCCCAATGTATCATTATCAGACAACTCTGATAATTTATGAAGATCCTTAATCTCTGTGCCACCGGACTCACCTTCGCTTGACTCGCCCGACTTATCAGCCAAGTTACGACCACGGACTGAAACAATACCGTTTGTATACGTGGTCAATGCACTCGATGCGGCATAGAAACTTGCACTAATCGGCTCACCCCACGAATCTGCAGGATTATCTTTCAGAATGGTATTCCACATGATATTAAATACATAAGTATTCGTATTCTGATCATACCATTTACCATGTTGTGCATTAATCATATGACTGTCATCATGACGATACGCAGATGACCACAGTGCTTGATATCTGAAGTACGGACGAGAATTAGCCGTAATATCATACAAATCAATATACGTACCGCCACGCAAATTCGACCGCAACGACTTGCCGAACAACTTGCGCGCTTCTTCAACACGGTCAGTACGTTTGATTTCATCAATTGGCGATCCCCAACCATCCGTAAAGAAATCTTCATCACTTTCCTTCTCTCGTACCGATACAGTTACAGTATCGGTATTATTCGATTCAGGAGCAGTCTCTCCGTCTGTCCAAATTTCATCACGTTGGTCTTCATAATATGCCTTATTATAGGCACCAAGACCAAACACATAAAACTTCAAAGTGCCCTGCTTTTCAGAATAATAATTATTCCAGGCTTCTTTACCAAACCAGTCCTTCAAATAATCAATATAACCACGGACAGCACGAGCTTCAGACTGACTTTTCATGATTGGCTTATCCGGATTCGTAAACCAAGTCTGGATTTCAGTAAAATCATCACCATGATCAGCTTCCGAATCTTTTCCGCCCAAAGTTGGACGATCCATACCTTCATCAATCAAATCATCAAGATGTTCTTCATGCCACACACCATAATCCAAATCAACCTGAACTTCACCTTTGTGCTGCTTCAGATATTCTTCAAAAGTGCCACCGGCATTTTCACCAACTTCGTCTCGATGATCCTCTTTTTCCGTTGGAATTTTATTTACTCGCCCATCTACTTCCCCATCATCATCCACTTCAGGAAACACTGGGAAGCCATCTACAAATCCGCCAATACCGCCATATTGGTGTGTATGCCAAGAATCAGCATATCCGGTATCATACGCCAAATCATAATCGCAACGTTCATGAAGCGGAACTTCAATCTGATGCCACTCATACCATGCTGGATGATACTCTTCGTATGCCACTTCACGACAATATTCATCCACAACTACAGTCTTAGTTACACTTCCAGAAAATGCATATTGAACTTTATAATTATATGGCACATAAAGCTTATACCGACCATGAGAATATGTACCACGACCCGCATAATGTGCTGTTCCACTATATCCAGGTTTTGGAACCAAATAAAACTCCCAATCTGTTAATGACACAGATGTTGCTCCTATATTCACCCGAACATCTGCAGCCGTAATCTTCTTGAAATAATAATAACCACTGGTCGAACTAGTAGTGGACTCAAATTCTTCAGTATCCTCATTCCACAAATATCTATTACGGGCAGAAGAATAATAAAATGGATCACTTCCGATCGGCTGATCATAATATGTATCCGTATCTACAATCGTTTTTTTACCCAAATAACGTTCACGAATCCACGTATAATACAACGTATCTGGTCCAGCTACGGCCACATCAATCTTTTCAGGTCCACGACCAATACGCTCCGTTGTATTGACTCTTTGACCATTAAACGATTCCGTATTTTCATCCCAATAATAACCGTTTCTTGCATAACGACGAGACGAAATACCTGTATCATAATTATGATCTTGTTCATCTTCATCATATAAGTCTGGATCCCATGTAGCCCGACTAAATTTATCATTCTCACTCCAAGATGAACTGGTTACCGGAACATATACAGGTTCATGATAGATACAACACCAAACTTTCTGCGTCCGATTTCTATCAATGCTTACGCCCTCTTCAGGAATCTTTTTTCCTTCGTCGGTCAGCTTATATATAGGAATACGAGTCTCCTGTTCTGTAGCACGTGCAAGAACAGTCTCTTCAGCGGCCGCCTCTGGATCTGTTGTTTCCTCGCCAGTAGGTGTAAGATACACAGGCTTACCAGCAGAATATTTTGGCTTACCAGCAGCATCCGTTGCCTGCTTTTTCTGCGTTACTTTAGCGGCCTCATCTGGATTCGTTGTTTCCCAAGTTGACGGATCATCCTTATTATAACCCGGATCACTATGATCCCGAGTATATACAGGAATACGCTGTCCATCCACCAAAATATACTTATTTACAGGAGGACGGCTTGCAGCAAACGGATCCTGCTTATCTTTTTGAATTTTCCGCCCATAATCGTCCAACTCAAATTCTTCATCCGCCGGAAGACTACCCTCCTCATAATAATTACCGCTCTTCGTCCGATACAAAGGTGTGCCATTTTCACCCAACTCCGGCTCATAAAGCGTTTCGCCGGTCTCAGGATCCTTTTCAGTCTGATATACAATAGCTCCATACTCGTCGGTCATCACTTTAGTTGAAGCACCGCTATAATCACCATTATTGTCTCGCGATACATCCTGCTCCAGATATTCTACAGAATAACCGTATCCACTCAATACACGACCAAAACACAGACCAACCTGTGTAGGCAACTTCACAGGATCGCCCTCACTATATCCAGGCAACTTATCTGTAATTTCTGTTAAAATATGATCCGGTGCACGTGTAATAGCATCTTCATCATAATTATATTGGAAACCGGAATCCAAATCCATATGAGGCTCGTCCTTCGCACCTGGATTTCCATCTTCTTTCCAATCAGACAACATAACATCACGAATCATATAACTATTATAAAATACCAAACTATGATGATATGAGGCATTTGCAGATCCTGGATCGCCTGAACTATATACATGATCCACATCATTCAAACGATTACAATTTTGCTGATTATCATGCTCGCATTCCTTAACGGCTTCGCCACCAGAACCATAATGAGAGCCCAAAATGGGACTTAATGGTACCTTACGTGCCACTTCAGATACACCGCCGTCTACATATACATGCAAAACGTCTCCGTGCTTATCAATTTTATTTGCTCCTGGAGCAGGATCAAAATAATGATCATAATACTTATATTTAGTGCCCCTTGGCTCAATATCCAACCCCATCCAATACCATTGCAAATGCTCAGCATTTCCAACACCAGATTCCAAACCAATATCACTACTATCCGCATTACGTACAACCCAGTCTTCACCAGCCCAGAAAACGACAGCAGTCTTATCAATCTGCCACGTTTGAGGGTCAGATTTATGCGTGGTCTTCCCTAAAATACCGGCTTCAATTGTATTACGCAAAGAACCAACCAAAGAATCGTCACCGCCATCACGATCTGGACGTAACCACGATTGATTCTTAGAAACACGCAAATCAGAAGTACTATAACGACTCCACCCCTCATGGTCATTACTTAATACAGCATAAGATGGAGCATCCTCTACAGTATAATACGTAAACTGACCCAAATTCAAATAACCATAGTCACCACCGAGCGGAGATGTAATGGTATCTTGAAAACTCTGTTTCGTACTATGATAAGTAGCCCATTCGTGCTGTTCAGCATCATGCTTACCTTTACGTTGCTCACCATCTCCGAAAAGTGACCCATACAAGTCACCATATAACCGAGAAATGCCAGACGTACCCCAGAACACAAACCCATCCATCAGCTTCTTTGAATCAGCCTTTGCCGGTTCAATCGGTAAAACAGATATAAACAAAAGGGCAGACAACAAGGTTGCTACTACCCGTTGACCAAACTTTGTCATCACACCCACTCCTTTCCTCCTAAATCACTTTCAGTATACCACAGAAAAATAAATGATGAAATATTATTTTTCAAGCCCCTCTTCAACAATATCTGCATCAGACTCACCATCTACAACAACAGGTTCTTCAGTTTCTACAGGATTTTCAGACATCGCATCCCCTGTACTTTCCGTTGTAACATCAGCCTCACCTGATTCTTCAACCTTCGGTACCTGTTTTACATTCGCACACAACCAGAGCAATGTCTTTTGATTCAATGCATCATGCAAAATATTTGATTCCTTATAATTCGCCAACATGTCCTCTTCGGTCTCATATCCGAAATTTTCCATTACATATTGTTTACGAGCTTGAATCAATTCAGCATCCTCTTCCAAATCCAATGTAATACCTGCATTTTTCGCTATTGCTGTAAGTGTCACCTGTGTAGGTAATTGACTTACCGCAGCTTCGCCCATGGTGAACATCACATCATCCACGCTGACATCAAAACCTGCACTCTTAAACGCTTCTTCCACAGTCATCCCGTTCTCATCGGCATAGTCTTGATAATATTTCATCAAAATAGACACACACCATGTCATCAATTCATGTGGCGGTGTATTATATTGGCAAATTTCATCCAATTTTGCCAATACTTCGTCGGAAATAGTGGCTTGTTTTACTTGATCATAATACGTGGCAATTTGAGATTTCAAAAACTCAACAAATTCATCGGCAGTCTGATACGCACCGTCTGTAATAAACCCGACCGTATCATCATTCAATTCCGGAACCACTAATTTATCATGAATCGTCACCTGAAAATGCATCTGCTTACCAGCGACTGCTGAATCAGTCCAATCATCGGGCATTGTCACATCAAATTCCAAAGGCTCCCCAATGGTTGCCCCATGCAATGCGTTCGTGAATCCAGCAGGTTCACCAGCATACCCAAGTTGCATGCGACGTTCTTCCGCTACATAGTCGGACATCACTTCATCATCCAAATATCCAGTATAAGATACTGTAATTGGATCACCGGTAACCACAGTGCCCTCTGTCACATGTTCATACCGTTGATAATATCCGATATAGCTTGCAAGATTTTCCTGAATATCCTCTTCGGAGACTTCATATGTTGGAACTTCATCAATCGTCATATTACGATAATCGCCTAACACAACATATTGACTCAAATCAACATCCGGGTAATCCAACAAAATGAACTTTCCGTTTTCATCTTGAATTTCTGATTGTTTTACGGCTGCAGAAATACTGACAAACTGACCTATATCGCTTGCCGTAACCGGAATTAACGATACCACATAAATAATACCACAAACAATCAGAAACGCAGCAAACACCAACACAATGCCCAGCAGACTCTTTTTCTTTTCAGTCATAAAACAAATGCTCCTTTCACGGTACGCCGATTAAAAAAATATTCCAATGCACAAAGAACATTACAATGCTTGAAATAATGACTGCAATGAACCCATACATTAAAGATGTATGTCTTACTTCTTTCAATTGACCCCCAATTTGCTTCGCAAAAACGGCATTTAATAAAGCATTCAATAATGCTCCAATTGCAAGAACAGCTGCATAAACCAAGCCAAAGGCAACCACATCTACTACCACTTCCATCGGAGATTGTCGTGCCAATGGACGAGACGTCAATGGAATCCCCCATGCTTTACATGCAAAACGTTGATGCAAATATTTTAAATACTGGCATCCAAAGAAGCCAGCTATTGCACCATACAATGCCATAATACCATATAGAAAATATTCAGCAACTGTTTTTTCAGAAAAATCATCATCATCCGCCCCACTGTCCCAGGCTTTTTCTTTCTGAAAAATGTTTTTCAACTTCTCTTTTACACTCACAATTTACCAACACCTTTCCATTTCCACACATTTCGTGTATAATGATTATACCGCAAAATGCTTGATTAATCAATAAATTTAAGGAGATTGATGAGAAATGGCAGTGGATCGGAAACAGATGATGAATGCAATGGCGACTTTCAAAGACCCAAAGCAAATGCGTCTAAAATATGGTATCTTAATCACAAACGACCAAATTATGAAAGCACAAAAAATGCTCGAATTCTACCAAAAGGCATCCGAGCAGGATCTCAAAAAATTGGATCCACAACAAGCAAGCAAGTGGCCTTATGGTTTAACAGAAGAACAACGATATGACCGGCTTATGTTTAACGCTACGCTCACAATGACACAGGCCGTCCTTTGGAATCACATTAAAGTCTATCTTACGCACCATACCGAAGATAGAAAAACCAATGCGATAGCCATCACCAATGCGCTCCGCGATATGGAAGGATTCCTCCAATTAAACGTATACCGTGGAGCTTATGACGAAAATAAAGACTTTTTAGACGGAAAGAACACCCAAAACCTTGTGAAACTCTTCACAATATCCTATAACAAATATCTAAACCAATTACAAAACCAAACCTCTCCAGAATAAAGCTTTCGCCGTGAGGTTCTAAAAAGGCGTCCTGTTCATATATTCTTCTCCCCATAGCGGAGCATTACGCAAAGCGAACGCACCGCCATAGGTCGAAGAGACGCGAATCTTTTTCAAAAAGCCCCTTATTGAAAAAGGCAATAAATAGTGCTTACGCACACCAAGATACGGCAAAACCTTCAACTCAATAACAAATAAACAACTAAAACCTAACTCTTATGACACAAATACGGTTCTTCAATCTTATACAAACTACACTAAAAAATTCGAGAGAAAAAAAGCCAACAGAAAAAAAGTTGAAAAAAACATAAAAAACTGTTGACGAGGTTGAAAACATTTGGTATACTACCAAATGCACCGGCTAATGAAGCAAATGCTTTCGTAGCTCAGCTGGCAGAGCAGCTCACTCGTAATGAGCAGGTCGTCCGTTCAAATCGGATCGAAAGCTCTTCCATCTACATTCCCCTTTAGCTCAACGGCAGAGCATTCGGCTGTTAACCGAAGGGTTGCAGGTTCGAAACCTGCAGGGGGAGCCACGCGGAGTGTAGCAACGGCAGCTAAGCAGCTTCATAAGCTGAAGGTTACGGGTTCGAGTCCCGTCTCCGCAACCAAATAACATCTGGAAGGTAGTCTTAGAAGCAGACATCCTTCAAAGAGTGGGTCGAACCACTGCAGTGTGCAAAATGTTCCACAATGTCGGGCTCTCCGAGTGGCATATAGGAATGATGTGCACGCAGAAAAATGGGGCTTGCCGATTTCATCGGAACCCTTTGGCGTAACAGCACACCAGATGTTCATATTCAACCTACGTTCAAGCGACCTGGATAACCATGTGAAGTGTGTTTAACCAGCACGCATGGATGCGAATGAATCGATCGCCGAAAAGCAGAGGATACCCTGCTTGTATGCGGTTCCTACGGTATAAACTTCCCCGGAAGTGAAGTCCGCAGGATGAAGGAGCGAAATTGCTCCAATCGGCAGTTTGCAGTGCACTGTGGTCATTGAATGTTAGCGTAACAGTCTCGTGGACGCAACAATAGACGCTGGCTCGAAAGGCCAGAAGAACCCTGTAAAGATCGGGCTGGTAACCCGACCGCCTGCAGGGACCACCAAAACAATGCGTTTCGACATGATGTCGCTGAAAGGCGGCTATAACACGAGTAGCTGTTGGGAGTAGCCCAAGTCGGAATTATGATGAATAAGATTGAACAAAGATCGTTCAAATAATTCTGAATGGTTTGGGTGAAACCTGCGGGTGATAATCCCGTCAGTGCTTCGGGCACGTAAGTGCTGCGTCGAGAAGTTATAGGGTAGCTCCCTATGGCTCAGACTCGCCGCCACTGTAGCGTAACAAACGGCAGATGAGCGGATGTAAGATGAATAAAAGTCTATCCGGATTGCTTGAACGTAGGTTGGATCAAATAAACGCACCATTATGGTGCGTTTTTCTTTTACCAATCCGACATTTTATGATATAATGATACAGAACCGCTCATGGTTCCACCCAAACAGAAAGGAAGTTGACAACATGGATAACAACAAAAAATTAGACATCACATTCCCCTACACACAGAAACTCATCGATTCGGCAAAAATTCCATATATCAATCATATTACATCATATGCCATTCCAATGATGGTTCTCTGTGGACTTACATCTATCCCAAAATTATTCAATAACCCCACCACCATGGACATCGTATCTGTCTTTATCATGCTGATCGGTGCCGTATTCATGGTTTTACTCAATAAAAAACAAGTTGATTTAACCTTCAATGACCTCTATCAACCAACAGAAAACACCGTAGCCCATGTCACTATGGATGATCGTTTCTATCAATACGAAGTCAAAAATGGCAATAACGTATTACAGTCCACCCATAGCTTCTGTAATGAAATCACAGATTTAATTCCTAATAAAAATACGGTAGGCTTGGTCTTCAACCAGAATCAATACACAGTTATTCCAACCAAAGAACTGCCTGATGCAAACGTCATCAAAGATTTACGCAAACTGATTAAAAATCAAAACTTTGGTTCTAAAGAACTCTATCGATTCTTCTCCATTGTCCTTGGTTGTTTAATCTTGATCAACATTATGGGATGGTTGCCAACAACCTAAATACATTGACAAATGAGTACTTTTTCTGATAAAATAGATATGACGGATGAAATGTCATCCTCCAATATTATCAGAAGAAATGAGATGAGAAAATGCAAACCATCATCAGGACTACACAAACAACACTGTTTGTTAGTGAAACGATTGAAGAAATCGAACAACTTATAAACGAAGCAAAAACCAAGTTCATCAAAGTACATGATCCGGCAAAAAATATGCCAATCCTGATTGCCATCAGCACGATCAATCTCGTATCCGTTATTGAAGACGACGATGAACTTTAATCCGTATAACACAAAATGAGATGCCAAATTGGCATCTCATTTTTTTACTACTGTTTATTCGAGTCCGTGCCATTCATTAAACGGATAAACAATACATCTGGCATGACTTATAATTTCAGAACGACTAACCGGACCAATCAATCGACTATCAGATGAACCATTCCGATGATCTCCCATGACAAAATACATATTCTCTTTCACATAAAACGTTTTTCCAATAAACTTCTCCGGCTCGGAAGAAACATCTTCATCGTTCAAATAAATCGCATCAATAGCTATATGCAAAACATTACCATCAGCATCGACTAAATCCGACGCCATATCATACCAAGCCCAAGTTCTATACGATGTACCATCAAAAACTTGTAAATCAAACAAATCATCATCGACCATAGCCGGAGCAATAAATACCTCATCGCCTGCTTTCGGCACATAAACCGTATCCATATTCACTAAAATATTAGCAAGCATATCATCTTCCGATATAGACGAATCGAATGTCCGATATTTATCTGCCACATATGGCTCTTCATATCGACTTCCATTGATATACGCATAACCATCTCTAAGCTCTACAGAATCTCCAGGCAAACCAACAATCCGTTTTACAAAATTCGTCGTACCGGATCCCGGATATCTCACAACCACCACATCAAACCGTTGAATATCGTCGCCCCATGTCAAACGTGACGCTTGCTCTTGAGTTCCAGCATCTTGCCATGGCAACGACAACCAAAATGAACCATAATCAAATTTCGTCACCAACATAATATTGCCATCGTGCAATGTATCCAACATACTTTCTCCATCTACACGAACCAGTTCAAAAGCAAAACTTTTTAACACCATGGCAACAACCAAGGCAACTAAAATAGTTGATACCCAACTAATTATCTCACGACCTAACGATCGCTGTTTGTGTTTCATTTTTTATAGCCTCCGTCAATATGCATAGACTGCATAATCAACTACCCTCTGATTCCGCCACGGGCGAATCATCATCATCGGATCAAATTGCACATTGACGTTGACATGTGGTTCTACATTCAATAAGAACGTACCGGAAATTCCCGTACAATGACCAGCGTCATTATAAGTTAATCCAACACAATAAATGCTTTCAGCAAATTTTGCTGTATCATTACTCAACTGACATACCATCTTTTGTCCTGACATTCCATATCCAATGGTTACGTGATCCACCGGATAACTATGTGGTGCCTTTTCTGCACGCATTACATTAAATGACGGCACCAAATTAAACGTCAAATCCGGAGAATACACACCAGTCAATTCTGTACCAAACTTAAACAAATACCCCTTTTGCCCAGGAGAAATAACCGCAGGCATAAAATTAATTTGCTTATCGATCATCAACCGATTCGTTTCTGAATCTTGAATCGCAAAACTAATGTCTCTCGGATAAATATAAGACGATCCGGTATTTGTAATTTCCACATATGCGTCATATGCATACCCAGACGCCGTATCTGCCTCATATACGCACAAAATAGCATCTGAAATCTCATACTGAACAGGAGCATCTTGTACACGTGATGCACCATTGGAAATCGCACTGGCGATAATCAACAAAAGTAATACACAACCGGCGACGATAATCGCCAACCGACCTGTTTTATTATGCCACAACTCAATTGCTTTATCTTTAACCCCTGCGACTTTATCGCCGTGCTTATCAGCCAACGCTTTAATATCTAATTTCGAACCTTTACCGGCACCTGCAGATGAACCATCTTTCTTGCCATGCTTTTTGTTGGACTCCTCAACAGCCTTCCGCATTGCTTCAGCACGCTTATCATCAGCCATGGATTTTCAACCTCCTCACCAAATGAAAGATCCGTTCTTATTATAATAAAACTCTCCTCATAAATCAAGATTTTACTCAAAATGCCCGCTCTTAACGAGCAGGCATACGATCGCCATATAAGAACTCATCAACCTTGTGTTCCATTTCTTCAGCAGGTTCTTCCATTCGCGTCAAATCTGAAAAAATTCGTCCCGAATGCAAGCTCATATCATAGTTGCTAAACAAATATACAATCAATATAATGAAAATCAGTCCACACAAACCAAAGGCAATCAACGGTGCCTTAGCAGGTTTCTTGTTCACTACCCATCACCACCGTGGATTAAACAATAAATACGTAATACCAGCTACTGCTAATCCAAGAATTAACACACCAACCCAAGTTGGTGCCATTAATTTTAACCCTGGTCTGGCATGCCTACGTTTCTTTGGCATCTTACTCATCTAAAACACAACCCCTTTCAAAACACCCTAAAGATATTATACAAAAATTTATACAAAAAAACAATCGTCAACCAGCACACATTTCAATTAATACACCCAAAACATAAAGATTATACCGAATTTTCCAATACACGGGTGTACATATGAAATAATAAAGAACGAGGAGAAAAAACAATGATCAGCTATAACAAAATGAGCAAAAAGGCACAGAAGGAGTACAACGCCCAGAAGCGTGGCTCCTGGGGCGACGTCAAGCCCGTTACTGTGACCTTTTCTGACAAGAAAAAATTCAATAAAGCCAACCGGAGCCGCCAGAAGGCCGCTCTGCGGGCTTATTGCTAATAAGGAGGTTTCACCATGATTAAAAGATATCGGCTCAATGTCAGAGGTGTCACGTTTGACAACCGCCAGAAAGACCTCGCCAAAATGAGCGGGCATGTCTTTCCCATTTGGCTGGAACGTGAACCCAGCAATATCCATGACCCGAACGCCATTCGCATCATGGCTAATCTGGGCAAAGCAACCTGCATCGGCTACATCCCTGCCGAATGGGCTGCATTCTTTGCACCCACAATGGACAACTACGGCGCCACCCTGACAGCCGACCGCTACGTCATCACAGGCGGTTATGCCGGAAAAAGCTATGGTTGCATCGTGGATGTCACCCATACCACACAGTGAAAGGAATGCTATCATGAAAAAAGCATCCGTCCAAGACATGGAGCTTGGCAACCTCATCTTCGGCAACTCGCGGGGCAACTACGTTGTCCCACGAGATTCCTGGCAGGATATTTTTGCCGAATTTCTTTTTGCCAACGATTTCGACAGCTATGGCTTCCATAACGGTGAACGTGGCTTCGAAAACGATACGTTCATCATTCGTCCCTACTACTGGGGAGAAGATGAGGAAATCCAGGCTCTGCCTAATTTCGTCTACAAACCAGAGAACATCACAATTTCCTGGTACAAGTACCCGATGCGTGATGCCTACTGTTCCCACAACATCTCCGATGATAAATTTCGCGAAATCGTAGCGAAATGCAACAAATCCATGCAGAACACTGAAACCACCTGACACAACAGGTGGTTTCATTTTTTTTCTTATCAACCTTCCGTTTCCAAGACCACAATCCTAAAATCATCCGGTTTATCATATGTATCGCACAACATATGAGCCGTTTGACGAATCAATGATGCCTCATATTCCTCACAACTATAATCCGGATAAGCAAAGAACATATAATCCCGCACACTATGTGGTACATATTCATCAGGATCCTTGGTCTTTGCCTTTGGCGGACCAAGTGCTAACTCATTCTGCAGACGAGCTGCAAATTCATCAGAAGACATATGATCATAGAATAAATCCCATGCACTATGATCTTCATCCGCCTGATATGCATGCACATCCTCAATCAAATAATAACCGCTCTTAATATAAGAATCAGATGGCAATTCATCCAAATACAACATACGTAACTGCGTTAACTCATCTTCATCCTTATAATTCTTATAAGTAAATTCTTTAATTACATCATCGCCCAACCGGTCTCTCGACACAACATCAAACCGTTCGTGCAAATCTGACGCAAAGCTTTGAGACCGATAAAACACACACCGAAAATCATTTTCGTTATTATACGGTCCCAACAGATGAATCTTCTTATCTTGCTCATAACCAAGATAATACGTGTAATAATACGACATTTGTTTATCCCCTCCTTTTATACGACTTTGTCTCAATCGGAGCGTCTTTCTCCATTTCTGTAGTGAAATAACATGAACCAAATGTCTCTAAACCGAGTTCAGATGCATATGTATAAACAATATCAGCCAAAGAATCGTTCCAATTCCCGTCTAATACCATTACACATGACCTATTATTTTGAAACTTTCCTTCCATATCACGGAAAAATACAAAATGAATATTGGTTTCCCAACACATAATAGCGGCAATCACACTGCCAATTCCAGCACACAACGTCTCATCATCGGCATATCTAAATAATGCCAAAACATCCTGCTCATTTGTCACAGACACCTGACCGGACGTCAAATGATTCAACGTATCCTTATGATTTCGCAAAAATGCCATCAACCTTTGCATTTCTTCAGGCGTCGGTTCATCGTAAATCTCAAAACCAAAGCCCTCAAAAGTTGTAATAAACATATTACCAGCAGGCTCTTGATCTACCGCCATTTCATCGGCTGAAGGTTCTTCCGGAACCTCAAGAGAATCAGCGTGTTTCACCGATTTATCAGCCGTTTTATCATTAACAATCTGTACAGCCGGACAATTCGGTTGCAAACCGTTACCTCCGGTAATCTTATATCCAGCATCAATAATATCAGCAACCAAGAATCCTAATTCTAATAAGATCAGCTTATTATTGCTATCATGCATAAAATACAAGAAAACAGTTTGCGATAAATCCAAATCGCCGATGGAATAATATAATTTTGTATACGCAAAATACGGGGCAGGCTGATGCCTGGAACCACTGTACGGCATTTCTTTCGAAATCTCATACCGTGTCAAACGCTCCGTAGTACCAACATACGCAAAAAATCCGACCATTTCATCCAAAGAATTCCATGCTACACCCGCAACCCGCGGATCCACAGCACAAGATTGCCAAACATGGGCATTAAACAACGCCCGTTTTGGAAAATCTGCACCATATGCCATAGCCTGAGGGTTTCCCGTCATTAACGTCCAACCAGCGGCCTCCGCAAGTTCCGGCAAAGATACTCGACCAGGTGTTTGCATACACAAACGATGCAAAAATTGTTCAGGAACCGCACCAACGGGCTTCTGTGTCAGATAATAAAGCAAAATCTGGGTAGGAATCCCCATCTCCCGAGCAACAACGTTTACAGGTCTATCACCTACGATGTTTCTCAACATCATTTGAAACTTTGGATAGTTCAAGCAACCACCTTCAATCCACATTTTAATGAAGCCAATCATAGAAATTCCGTCCAAAACGACGTCTAATTTCTATACAATTAGTATACCATCAAACCCGCGAAAAATCAAAGAAAAAGGGGCGGTTTCCCGCCCCCAAAATATCCGATTTATCACGGATTTGTATTCAACGGATTCTTGTCTGGATCTGCAGGTTGCAGTTCATATTCAGTAATCAAATCATCCGTTACATCTTCACCAATCAGAACCACACGGAACGTGAATTCCTGATTTGGATCGGCGTTGCCTGTATCATCCTGCACATACTTACTAACGGACAGAGATCCGGGCTTCAACTTATTGGTGAATACTGGCAATGCACCTTCGGCGAATTCCCATACGTCATCTGATTCATCATCTGGCGTATCTTCACCAGCAACCTGAACCATTACAAAGATGGCCTTGCCTTCTTTATAAACCACATTCTGGCTCGGTTGCATGTCAGGCTCTTCATCAGTGCCGACATTTTCTTCCTCCACCTCTGGTGTCAGAAGCCCTGTCTCAAAGGACAGCGTGCCGTCACCATTATCGAATACCGTCACACTATATCCGAAAACATCCTTTGTATAAATGACCGTCGGGTCAATATATGCAGTATAGTCTGTTTCGGAATAATCACCTTCGCTCGGCGTTACCTCGCCTTCACGTTCCTGAACAGGAATCTTTTCACGCAAGATGAAGTAATAGGTCAAGCCAATGTCTTTTTCAGTAAACTTGATTGGATCAAAGACTACCGATCCATTAGCCGTCGTCTTCTTCGTCTGCAGAACCACAGGCTGTTCTTCATCATCAATCTCATCAGACAAGAGATCAAATGCAAACTCATTATCCAACAGTTCACGACCCTTCAGGTCTTTCCAAGCCCGCAAGGTTAATTCGCCTTCGGCTTTGTACTCATTCACGAACTGTGGAATATCGGTAATATCTTCCGTCTGATATTCAGGCATCCAATCGGATCCAGCCACGATATCTTCCGTAGCAACAGGTTTCTCATCACCAGAGAATACCATCTTCTTCACACTGCTGGTCACATCAAGTGTTCCATTACCAGCATCAGTTACCAAGGCACGTACTTCATACCAGCTCTCGTCATAAGTATATCCGCCCTTACCAGTATCCACTTCATGGACGTAATACAGGAACTCACGAGAACTTACTGGAATCGGTTCACCATTACCATCCAGCACAGGCTCTAACGTACTTGCATCAACTTCAACCAGATCAGCTTGTGTATACCGCAAAGCACCAAAGGTAACATCTGCTACAGAATACTCAACTGGAGGCTCTTGATCAGTGCCCACCTGCTGGTCAGTAATATCCAAATAATGAACATCATCTTCAGATGCTACACGACTGTTAGATGCTGTACGAATCAGCTGACCATTCTGATCTAACAATTCAAACCGGAATTGATAAGCAGTGAGCTTACGATTATTCAACCGCTTGCTTGCTTTCATCTGGAACCGACCTTGAGCTGCATATCTATTCGTAAAGTCAGCATGAGATTCCGCATTAGGCGTAATCTGACCACTTTCGGAACTACGACCAACGGCAGTGAAACCATCCTTAGAATCTTCGTAAATAATGTAATTTACATATTCCGGAACTTCAGGAATGTAAATGGTTTGTCCACCCTTGATACTAATCGTATCATCACATACCATTGTGCCTTCGCTAATCACATTCTCCGGATTACCCGTCTCAATAATCTGATAAGCGATTGGTTCCATCACAGGAGCACCACCGTTTTCTTCACTATGTTTCAGAACAAATGTGAAGTCAAAACTAATATCCGCAGATACTGGTGTTACATTCTGAACCGTCTTACTTACATACAACGGACCATATGGATGCCGTGTATTGGTGATATCAATCCGTACGTTACCGTCCGCATCAATCACCGGTTCTGCATAAGAAGGAATATAAGACTTACCAGCCTTGGAGACTAACTTTTCTTCCACGCTATACACGATTTCAGAAGTTACTCCATTGACCCTCTTATACCGATACATATCATCGAACGAATATGCCCAAGAGCCATCGCCCGTCGGATAAACGGTCTTCTGTGTTAAAAATTCACCATCTGCATACAGAATGACAATCAGTGATTCTGGACGATCTTCTTCCTCGTCATTCTCCCAAATCTTATCTCCGGAAATACTTACCTTTTCCGGTGGATGCACATTGCGAACCACAATATGACCAGAGTCATCGGTGCTACCAATAGACCGCGTATATCCAGGTACGTCACTTTCAGTGACTGTATAAGAATATACAATACCATCAGCATCGCAATATGGCAGATTTGCAAATTTCACTTCAGTTTCACCAGGCTGTAATACCTGTGTCAAACCTGTAGGCTCTTCATTACGATACAAAGTAAACGTAATCGGCTCTTCAGGACGCTTACCATCACGGTTATCGTCATCGTCCCAAATCTTATCCACAACTACAGCATATTCTGCCAAACCAACCTTTGTATAATCCTTACGGACAAAACTATTATAGTCAGGTTCGTTCTCGTTATTCTTATCGATCAACGTTGCAGTTAAGAACGCATTGTTGTAAGCATTCGCAGATTCGCCCCAGTCAAAACCATCAGCAATCTGTTGTTCAGTTGGCTTTGCCTGCAACGCAGCCAACGCAACGTCACCATCCGGAGCACGCATATGAATCACAATCTGTGTAGCTTCATTATTCTCACCATCAAGGGAGAAATCGCTACCATCAGCAGCTTTAGAAGCATCTACGGCAATTGCCTTAACAGCAGCCAAGCTTCCTGTATAATCAGATGCCTTCACCCAAATACTGGAATCAGCCAGATTCATATTAATAGGATTACCCTTTTCGGGATCCGTTTCATCAGCCAATTGCAGATTCGAAACAGTACTGTAATACAGCACAGGGGCACCGCCCATCTCTTCAATCTGACTGACATCAACCCGTTCTAATGTACCATACCAACGAGGTGCATCATAGTCAACCTGATCGTTCGGATATTTTCCTGTCTCCGGGTCAATATTGCCCGCATAGAAATTCTCAAGAGAATCATACAGGATCATATCTTTACTAATCGTTCCATCGGCAGGTTGCATCCGCAAACGATACTTATACACACCACCGGTATAAACAATCTTCTTGTTTGCATCACGAATCACTTCGTTATAAGTTCCGTTATTATAGTCATAGTAAACACCATCGCCCCACAGACCATCGTTGTTTACCATAACATCCTTCGACAGCGACACACGTGCAGCAGATTCAAAGTCTAACTTCACTAACGCACCGGCGTACAAGAAACTTGGGGTCGTACGAGTCCGATGCAAATCTTTCATCGTTTCACGTTCTCTGCCTTCATCGCTATCACGATCATCGAAAGCTTTCGCCGTTGCAACGTTATTATTCGTGCTCAAATCACCAAGTTCACCCATATAGTTCTCAACAGAACCAATGGAATCATTACCGCTTTCAAATGCGATAACATTATGTGGTTCTTTGCCGTATGCAACCATATCGTCAAAGTTATACCGAGCATCGAACGAGATCGTAATCTTATCACCATAATAGGTGACATCGTTCTGTGTATAAGACGTGGTGACAGGTACTAATTCAGCCGACACCTTCATCAACGTCCGTCCGCTATTCTTATAATTCGGATACAACCGAATATTCGTAATCAAGTCATCCGGACGAAGTTTCACTGTAGAAATAACCGGTGTAAAGCCCTTTGGTAACAAATCGTACCAAACACCAGAACGTTCGGTAATAATACTACCACGGTCACGAGCCGTTTCATAAGTGACACGGTCAGCAATATAGCTCCGTTCCTGAACAGATGCGTTAAAGTGAACCGTCACATAACGATCTTCGTAGTTCACATCACCGGCCTGAATACTATAATTACCGCTCTTCGAAGGAATAACATACAAGTCAGTGGTATAACCACGAAGTACATCATAACCATCTTTTTCAATACTTACAATTTCAGATTTTTCAGGTGTTTCGCCAGTAATGGGCTTCAACACATAATAATCCGACCACAAATCAGGATCTGCGATACCAGCAGGAACCTGCGTTGTATCTACTTCGTATTCAGTAGAATATCCGCACTCCATAACTGTGGTATTCCACATCGACAACGACGGAGCATAGTTATTTACGAAAGACGCCTCGACAACTTCCTTCATGGCATCCGTATTGTGCAACTGAACAAAGATACGAGCATCATATGTCAAACCAGCACGGTTTGTCGTAGTCACTGTACGAACACAAGTTGCACTTTCACTAATCGGAACTTTATTATCATTCAAGATCGTATTAGACGGCAGTGCACGAGTAATCATGGCACCAGTCGAAGGATCCCAAGACACGGCACCCACACGAGTCCAATTCTCGCCATGCTGTTCTTCAACATAAATCGTTGGATAATGAGCATAGTTTCTATCGGTCCTATACTCAAACGTACCATCGCCAGCATACAAGGCTTCAAACGAACCATCAGGATTAATGTTCTTCGGAACGCCATCCCAAACCTGGATGCCGTTAATCTGAACAGCCACATAATCATAGTCATCGCCTTCATACAAAGTACGACCATGACGTGCCCAGCTCAAACCCTTATCCGTAGTAACAAAGTCTACCGCACGTTGGAAATAGCTCTTCTTCATACGTGCAGGCTTTTCGCCATCACTTGAATCGCCATTCTGATCCACCGGAATTTCTGCATTCAATGTCCACGGCATGATGTAGCCAAGGCTATTAATCGTATAAGAGATTTCTGGCTCCAGACCATCTAACAGATCATTCAATGCTGTATGGTACATACCGTAGTAACCATCATCATGCAACAGATAGTCACTCCGTGTCCATGAATTCTTATGAGTAATGAAATTATTCTGAACATTATCATTACCGTTCTTATATACCATGAAGTGTCCAATAGGATTCATCCAACGTGGACGTTCAAATGTCCAATTCAATGGAGCACTCTTCACAACAATCGTTTCCAACTTCGGATCCGAACCCTGTGCTGGGTCTCTTTCAGTCAAGGTATACACAACCGTATTGATAAACGTATAAGTCTTACCTTCTTCAAACTGACTCAACGGATAGTATGTTTTAATCAGCTGGTTCGAAGTATCACGATCGGAAACATAACCATCATAAAACCGAGGAATTGTCAATACACGAGCGTCATCGGTGCTATAAACACCACTGACCTCATCCGTATAACCGGTCTGATACAAATCACCAACAACTAAAGTAGACTGTGTTGGGGCATCCCTATAAGTCTGTGTAGACTGTTGAGCCTGTGTCAACGCATGCCCATCATTGGCACTACCGATTAAATAATCTTTGGATCCATACACATTCGGATCATCAATGTTATCCCAATCCGCTGTCTGACCAACACCGAGCAAATTATAACCGTTTAAAGTACCAAATCGACCATTATATTGAGCAGGCATAATATCCTGCATAGTGATGGTATATTCTGTATTGGCAGTACGATGTGCCCACGCATACCAAGTCACTTCAACATAATATTCTTCATTATCCGCTTGTCCAGTGATCGGATCTCTTTTTGCGGAGCTTGGCACTTCAGCAGCAGATACAATCTTTGTTCTGTCATATTGCTGTTTATTTGCAGCAACAACTCTTGCTTCAGTATCAATAGATGCGTAAATCGGATTACTCGTCAAACCAATCAAATTACCCTTATGTGTCAACACTTCAATCGTCGCCACAAAAGGCTTTGACGCAGCCATATCCGCGATAGCATGTGGATACAAATCATAAAAACCGATTTCCACATAACCACGAGTAGCCGCACTCATACGTTTGGTATTGGTTAAAACATATACATCATCAACCAACCGCCAGTTAAAGTCGTTCTTGGTAGATGGATCTTCTGGATACGGAATATTAATTGTACCGTAAGGTGCTCCAGAACGAGTCTGGAACATACTTGCAGGAATCGTAATGTTCACATCGCCAGGCTCATAGTTATGTTCACCAGACAAAGAATAATTGATACGCAAACGCACACTCTGTTTATTATCGCCAGATGGCTTAATATACAACAGAGTGTCATCGTCTTTGGCAATCTCATAACCTTCGACACCATCCGCCACAGTGTCTGGAGTCATCCAACGGATTTCAATACTCTCAATATTGGAACCATCCAATTGACGCGGAACACCCGTCAGATCCGGCAATCCTTCAGGCAAACCTTCAATCTCACCGTTTCCGCCACGCATAGGCATAGGCGACCCAACCTTCAGAGTATTTACCACGCCCTGAGCCAAGGCACCATTCGGCGAAGAACTACCCAACGCACGCTGAAGCGGTAATTCAGACAAAGCCTGATACGCATCAGCCGGATTTGTAGCCATCGTGCCATGCAGACCAATAGCTGATGTATTACCAGCATATGCCAAGTCAACCATATTCAAGTTATTACCTACTTGAACGGATTCTACTTCATCGGAACCCTCATTATCTTCACCTGTCTCCTCTTCAGGTGCGACAGCTTCGGGATTCTGTTGATTCTGCTGTGCTAAATACTCATCAGCAGGAATAAGTCCACTTGCTAAACTAGCAGGGACGCATGTCAGAATCATCACGAATACCATCAGCACCGCTAAGACACGATTCTTCGTCTTCATTTAACAATGCCTCCATCTCATTAAAATTGCGAACATCCATTCGCAAACTGGTCACTTCAAGTTTAACACAAAAAAACTGATAAATCAACAACAATCAAAGTTGAAAGGCGGGGACGGCACAGCCGCCCCCGCACCGTATTATTAAGCACTCCGACGGCGTTTCAAGACATACCAGAGACCAAATCCGCCACCGCCGAGCAATACTACTGCAAGTACTGCATACAGATACCACGGGAAATCACTACCGGTCACAGCAGTCGCTTGAGACTTCGGAATCAGTTTATTTGTAACAATAAACGTATTTCCTTCCCTGGTATAAGTTGGTGTATATTCCTTCGGGCAATTGATTTCTTGCACCGTATACACACCACGAGGATCCAAACCTGGCCAAGACGTTGTCCACTCATTACCAGCAGACAATGTTACGCCGTCAGACAACTGGATATTATCCTTAAACAGTGCAACAGACACTGACAACGGACGTTCCGGATTATCATCATCGTTCCAAACTTTCTTTACTGACAAATCAATCGGCACAACCTTTGTATTCGTTACAGTAAAGATATAGTTATTATCGTCAACCTTCTGCAACAGAACGGTTGCTTCATAACCCACCGGGACATTCAGTTCCTGAACTGTCCAGTCATGAGAACGATCCAGATCTGTCCAAGTGTACTCCCAATAGTTGCCATCAGACAACTCAACAGCCTGCACCTGTTCACCATCCTGCAACAGACCAATGACAACAGACATTGGTTCATTGGAATCAGGTTCCGGTGTTGCAGTAGGACCAGGTGTTGGAGACGGTTCAGATGCATCACGAGTTGCCCCGCTTTCATCTCCTTCCGTCACTTCCGGAACAGGAGTATTATGAACCGCTACAAACTCGCCATCAACCATCATATATACGATTTCAGGCGTTACAGCAGGTTCTGCAGGAACTTCGTCATTCAGAGAATCTCTCTGTCCATTGGCATACTCTATAATTCCACCCTCAAGCTGAACACCGATATACTTTCCATTCACAAAGTACAAAGTATTGCCAGTCCGAGTATCTGTACGCCCAATCATGATTCCTTCACTGGTATCATAGATAACTTCATTCGTATCTGAATTATAGGAAATATCATTGATATTTTCCAAAGCACGCTTCAGATTAAATGAACCATCACCCTGCTGATTCTGATACGGATTTGGCGTCGCATGATCTTCATCATCCGGAACAAAACCATCATCTGTACCACCAGGCGTTGGAGTCGGAGTCGGAGGAGCAGTTACCAAGCTACCGGGTTCCACAGTCACAATAGGCTTCTGTGCAACAGGAATTGTCCGACCAATCCAAACCTTCTTTACGGTAATATTCAACGGTGCAATCGTCGGTCCACCGGGTTCACCAGGTCCAGGTGTTGGGCTTGGGCTCGGAGTCGGTTCAAGCGGACCCACATTGGTAATCACATATTCAATCGAATTATCCACGGTACGTTTATTGATTTCAGGCTCGTAAAGCTCCAATTCTGTAGTTTCATCAACAGAATACTTCTTGTCAGGATCGATATCTTCCCAAGTGTACGTCCATTTGTTTTCACTACTCAAATAAACCGTATCAATAACGACACCATCTTGGTACAGATCAACAGTAACCCGACCAGGTCTCATTTCAGGTGTATCATTCTTCCACACCTTCGTGACTTTCAAAGAAGTCGGGCCCTTCTCCGTTAACTTATTCGTGACCAGATAGCTAAAGCTATTCGGATCCTTCTCAATCACCACTTCATAACCTTCAGGGGTATCAATTTCCTTGATATTCCATGCTTTACGAGCATCCAAATTCTCCCAAGCATATGTCCAGTTATTGAAGATGGTCAACGTCTGCAGGTCAACCTGCGTTTCACCATCAAACAATCCAATAGAAACGGACTTCGGGCGATTCGGATTCTCTTTATCATCCCACCGCTTCGTCACCATCACCTTCACAGGCTCATACAAAGGTGTGACAACGATTTTCGGCGTAATATTCACATTCCGCAGGAATTCATTTTCGCTCGCATAAGGAATCGCCACAATAACCGATTCCGCTTCCACCTTGCGAACATATTTTTCATCCTTTACATCGTCCTGCTTATACCGAATCATATAGATGCCATCATCCAAGCCAGTAAAACTAATCGTTCCACTTTCTCCACTGACCATGGTCATATATGGACGAATAGATGTATGGCTCTCCAGCCAGGCTTCGACTGTCTGCACACAACCAAACATATCGTTTCTGATACGATCCGGCGTCAAATAAACCCCAGAAAAATCACTGGTGGGAGTCAAAGTCTTAATATCATAATCTGCCAGACGATACAGTTCAAACTCTGCATCAGGCACAATTTCATGGTCGCCAGTAGTTCTGGCGATAAAACTAATCGACCCTACACCAGTTGCCACTGCTGTCGGCAGAACCATTACTGCGACCATCACCAGAAGCAAAAGACCACTCAAAATCTTTTTCATTGCGTTCATCCTTTCCTTTTAAGCTTCGCTTTAGCCGCCGCAGCAGCTTTCCGAGCCTTACGAGCATCTCGTTCTTTATCTTTTTTCAATCCTCTTAATGTTAAAATTAACATCAGGATTAATAAAAGCAAACTGATCAGCGCTATAATATAACGCATTTTTTCGACATCTGAAAGATGTCTTGAGCTGTTTAAACCCTGTTCATCTGCTGATTTAGAAAAATCATAATTCGGCAACCGATGACCCCGAACCAACAACCGATGACTATTCACACCATAAGGTGTACAAGTAATCAAGGTCATCAAGTCTGCTTCCGGATCAATCGCCAACAGGTCAGCTCGTCTCGGGTCATTTGGCAAAATGGTTTCGATTTGATCGACCTCATAAGCCAAATGCAATCCGAACGTATGGAAGAAAAACACATCACCCATTTCAACGGCGGTTAAATCAGTCAACATTTTCTTTGACGCCATTCCGGTATGACCGGAAACAGCAGCATGACATCCTTTTCCACCAGCAGGAAGAGAATTTTCTTCCAACAGACCAAGATCCTTTTCCAACACTTCTGTCGAAGTACCGTACCTAACGGCGGCATAGACATCAATGCTGGGAATCTCCAAGTACCCAAGAAGGGCACCCTGCTGAACCAAATCAAGCATATCCACATTTCGTGGATCCGGCTTATGGTTCATCAAATCCGCGTTATAAGCCCGCATCGCAGCAAGCTTCTCGCGGTTTATACTGGAATCTTCTACAATATCTTCCAATACGGCATTATTGCGAATAGCGAACATATCGTTCACAACCACAGCAATCAACGGATAATTTACTAAAATGAGTCCGATAGCTACAAACACAAACAGTGCCCATCGCCGAGTTTTCCGACTCATACGCTATCACCCTCACTCTTCTTCATCATCATCGTCATCATCACGGTCTTTTTTAGACTTTAACACAAAGAAGAGAATACCGCCGATAATAACGATTCCGCCGACGATCATAATAATCAAAGACGCTACACTACCGGTTTCAGGAATACTCACGCCTTCATAATTCCGCAGAATCAAATTAGCGTTCACCCCATCATGACCTAAAGTCACATCGTCAGGATCATCATAAATGACCGTATTGGTAGTCTTGATAATGGCTGTACCAGTCATCACAATCTTGGTTTCCTCAACCGTCTCGGTTACCGGAGTAATAGTGAATACAATCGGATCACGGAGCAGAGCGTATCCGCTCGGAGCACCGGTTTCCGTTAACTTATAAGAACCAGCATCTAATCCATAGAAACGAATCTCACGACCATTAGTTACAATTTCAGTCGCATCTGGATCTGTAGAGGAAGCATTCGGCGTATAAATATCGATACCGGCACTCACTGTCTTCTTGAACGCCAATGTCTTTTCAATACGACCATCTGGAGACTTATACTCCAATTTAAACCGAGCCCCTTCAACATATTCAGCTGTATCATCTTTCAACTTCTTGAAATCCAAAGCGTAAGTAAAGACCTTTGTCTTATCTTCCACACTATTGATTTCATCATTGATGCCCGGATTGTTCTTAAACGTAATCTTTACGTGGTTCGCACTGGCAGGATCACTATTCACAATGGCTTGCTCCGTTAACACAGTTTCATAATTAAACTGCAACGCACATCCGCCAAACTCCAGAACAACCTCTCCCGGGAACGACACATCAATCCGATGGTCAGACACTGTAGCAACATAGTCTGTACCCTCAATCAGTTCCACATCGCGAACTACACCAGGCTGATGCATAAAAATCCGTAAACTACGATTATCAAAAATCTGTCCTTCATCGACCTCATCGAAGAAATCAAATAGAACATCGCCTGCTTCTACATCTGCGGCGTATGTCGGGAAATTACTGGATACACGATAAGTAATCCGATCACCAACAGCATAATCGTTTTCCTTCAGTTCCTGACGATTCTCAATAATTTCCTTATCCAAAGCCACACGACTGTCTTTGGACACCAACACCACACCACATTCGTCCACATTCGCCAAAATTGGCTTTGTGGCTACCAGTGCGTCAGGCTCCAACGCTCCATTCTCCAGCTCCAGAATCAGATAATAACCGTAGACAACACGATAAGCCATACCAGCTTCAAACATCACGGTAGGCTCAATACCTTTTTCGCGTACATACTTTTGCAATTGAGCAGCTAAAGATGAAAGTACGCCATTATTGATATTATCTGTCAACAGACCGTCTTCACCGGTTAACCGACGGAAAATGGTGATAACACTTTCGGTATCTTCCCAAACCTCACCGGGATCACCATAACTACTCTCTTCGCGCTCACCGTCTGCAACATAAATTGCACCGGTAATCGGATTAAAACGATATCCAACCGGCTTGAAATCCTTAAATTCCGGTGTGATTCTGTACTGATATACAGGCTTTCCATCATTTCCATTGCCCATATAGAACTTATCCAGAATCTTATAGGCACCATATTTATGGAAATAATATTCGCCCGGTGTTCCAGAATCACCATGGTGTCCAATAATAATTGAACCCCTTTCTGAAACAAACTCACCGTCTATATCACGATGATCCGGATTTTCTGGCATAACGTAACCGCCATTGTCTTCCTCTTCATTGCAGCAGTCTTCTGCGAATACAGGCACAACAAAAGCGACAACTGCCAAAATCACAGCCAAGAGAACAGCAATGATTCTCGTCACATTCTTTTGCATGAAGAATTCCTCCTATATATGATGGATTTAATGCGGTGCACATCAATGTTCCTACCGCGAAATATTCGCTCCTTCATGCAGATGATATGCTAAAATCGGAACATCTGCCGAGCCCGAAAACTAAAACGTTTTCAAACCTCGTGAAGCACCTTTCGGGAACCTACCCGAACGCATGAGCAAAAAGCTCATATATCAGTTCTTATTATACGTTCTTTTTTAACCAATGTCAACGAACTCTAAAACATTATTCCCACACTTCTTCCTTCTTCGGTCCACGAGTTAACAGATTCTCATCATAGTAATAGAAAATATCAGGAACACCAACCAAAACAAGACGCCTATCTTTATTATCCGTTAACTTATCACACGTCGATAAGTACAACGTTCTCGTATTTTTATCCGGACGTTCCGCTAACTCATAAAAACCCAGATTTAACGTCTCATCCAGCATTTCTTGGTACCCATCAGAACCAAGAATAAACGGAGTATCATAAATAATGCTATCAGCTTGAGCATTCGCACACGTCCAAACTTTCCAGCATTCTGCATGATCTGGATAATACACGAAAATATACGGATGCAACTCTGCAAAAGATTTGTCACGCCAATCTAACAAATTAGAGAACATAACATCTCTCCGCTTCATATGATGACCAAAGATCAACAAATGTGCGTCTGTCTGTTCTCCAGGCACATAAGCTACTAAAAGTGAACCAACGCCACTTTTCTTATGATAAATATCTTTCCAGATATATTCAAATTTCTCATCTTCCTGTTCCTGCATCACATAATAATCGATGTTTGTATCAGGAATCCACAACCAACATAAACAATCAGAATTAATATTCTTTAATGCTTTGAAATCCACAGCTCTCATCAGCTTATCCATATAGTCATCATCAATGACAATTGGCTCTTCATCTTCAACAACTGTTGGTTTTTCATTATTAACAGAAACAGGCTTCTTTGTATAAGTCCCATCTGAAAGAACTTGGAACTTATTATTTGCACCCAATGTGGAATACACTAAACTTTCAGCATTTGTAGGCAACATAATTGTTGCGCTTTCGTCAACTTCTCTACGAGCATCTGTATCAGCCACTAAATCACGAATACTCGCAATTTCATTATGAGCTGATTCTTCATCCATATATTCCTTTAACATCGTATAACCAAAATAAAGACCGGCTAAAATGGCACACAACGCAAAAACAAGGATTAACAGAGTCACTCTGTTCTTCCGTTTTGCTCGCTCAATGCGGGCTGCTTTCGCTTGTTGAATCTTCTCTGCAGCACCCACGCAATTCACCTCCAGTCACACTAAAAATAATACCACAAAATAAAAATGCATTCAAGTAAACATACTCAAAAATCAGATAAAACCATTAAAAATAAAGCTTGCATAATCAAGAACTACCCATTATAATACAAACGAAGAACAACACTTACTCTCAATACAAAACAAACGAGAGTAAAACGTAGCTTCAATGCACAGTTATGTCACTGTGCCATATCCGGAGAATAATCCTCTCACGGAGAAGTCAAATGAGACGCCACCATGCCGGGCATGTTCGCAATACGGCATAGCGTTTTCGGGAGATCGCCGTACCGATACCCAAGCGGTAAACCGTTATCGGTAGAAGCCTTATGACACATAAGTCTTCTGACGAAAAAAATCGGGGCTGGTTGCAATCCCAGGGAGACATTTCGGATTATGAAATATCTCTAAAATTCCTGCCGGTGTGTTGGAATTGGCAGACGAGGCGGACTCAAAATCCGTTGCTGGCGACAGTGTGTGGGTTCGAGTCCCACCACCGGCACGTAATCATGGTTTCAGTACTGCATAAGCAGCCTTCCCGCTAATGCCATGATTCCACACCTTTTGGGGGACCACGGACTCCACTTTACCGTGGCAACCCCCATTTTATCGGGATGTAGCGCAGTTTGGTAGCGCATCTGATTTGGGATCAGAGGGTCGCAGGTTCGAATCCTGTCATTCCGACCAACATCGGTAGAATCCGATGTAGATGAAATCGGTGAGACTCCGATATATCCAGTGGACTGCTCGATGGAATAGCATGGCGACGGACAAACCATGTGTTGCTGGACGAACCGCGCGAGAGCGGGCGATTAAGGATCGACGTGGGAGCTACGACAGTGCCATGCACGCTTCTATAGCTCAATTGGCAGAGCAGCTGATTTGTAATCAGCAGGCTCAGGGTTCAAGTCCCTGTGGAAGCTCTTTCTGCAACGACCATGAAAGGAGACAACAGTATGCAGGATTTTATCACCGCCCATCAGATTCAGGTACACCTGCGAGACGGGTTGACAATCACCCCCGAAATCAAAACAATGGCAGCTCAATTCGCGGAACACCGTTCCCGCAGACCCATTGTTGCATACATAGACCCCAAAGACCCGAATCAGCATCATCTCAACTTTGCCGATGCCAAACTGGCAAACCGGCTAAACGCGAATGATCCCCATATGGACCTTCGGTTCGATAATGATCCCCTGATTCACAAGATCTATACCATGAATGGTATGACGCCCAACCAGCTGAACCAGGACGATTTGAATCTTGCCAAAGACCTTTGGCAGGAATCCCTGTCTGTCGAACTGGGACCTGATGGCAAACCGTGGATTGATGACTGATTTCAGTCGTCAATCCCATTTTTTTAAGAAGAAAGGAGGAAAACGATATGAATAAGTTAGAAAACCATCATAGAGGATATTTTCCAACACCGCCGGGAACATGCTTCGTAAAACCTGACTTACCATTTAGCGACGGAACAGTTCCGCCAAATGGAATGAAAAATTGGCATCCATACATCGTCGTCAACGAACAAGATGACTTTGTCGAATGTGTCATGGGAAAAACATTATGGTCAGCATCTGACCCAACGAAGAATCATTTAAACAAATTATATCGATTCCAAAGTCTCAATGAAATCGAAGAACCATGTCCCCCAATGGAAAGTAAAGAAACCCGCAGACAGTATTTTGATGCATCCCAGGTCATCGCCATTCCAAAAGCACTGCTTTATGAGGCAGACAACATCAAAATCTGTAACGACGGAGGCTATCAGTTATGTGAAGATGAAATTAAACGTATAAAAGGAGCTGTCACAGAAAACTCACAAACAAACTGGGCTGTTTATTCAGATCCATTTGACACCGATAGTCCAAAATGGTCATTGAATAAATATTTTCCAAACAATCCGAAAACACCGTATCAGCAGGACACTTCCAAGGATATTAACAAACGACCCATGCCCGATATATCCTATATTCGAGCTTATACTGCACCTGAAAGTGACCTGCAGGCTCAATAAGCAAAATCCAGCGTGGTACAAAAACCACGCTGTTTTAAATATGCATCCCAGAAAGGAGATGAATTCCATGAGAATTTTAGTGGATGCAGACGGAACAAACCGTATTGCCCCCGCAATTGACATTGCAAAAAAATACAAGATTCCGATTAAACTCTTCTGCGACTGCAGTCATATACTGCATTCCAATTATGCAGAAACCGTTTATAGCGATACCGCACCGGAATCCACTGATATTACCTTACTGAACCAATGTCGAAAAGGTGATATCATCATCACACAAGACATTGGGCTTGCTGGAATTGCTCTTGCCAAAGGTGCCAAAGTTATCCATTGTTCTGGTCGAATTCTCGACAACAAACAAATTGATTTGGCATTAACCCACAGAGCAATTAAGCAATGTATCCGCAGAAATACCAAACATAAAGCCCAAAGTCGAAAAGTCACCTTTGGCTTCGAACATCAAAAATATAATTTCTACCAGAACCTCGTGCAACTGGTAGAACAAGCAAGAAAGGATGTAGCCTGTCATGAAATGGAGTGACATCATGGATGAATCCGTGATGCAAAAAGGTGATATGCTCTATGAAAGAGCACAAAACCTTCGGAACACAGGCGTTACTGTATTCCCGCCACAGGATCAAATATTCAGAGCATTAGCTCTCACACCCCCGGATAAAATGAAAGTATGTATCATCGGACAAGATCCATATCACAGCCCCGGAGCGGCCAACGGATTAGCTTTCAGCGTTAATCCTGGTCGTAAAATCCAACCCTCTTTGCAGAACATCTTCAAAGAAATGGTCAGTGATATTCATTGTCCTATGCCATCCTCCGGTGATTTAACACCCTGGGCAGAACAAGGTGTTCTGCTGTTAAATCGAACCCTCACCGTGACCAGCGGATGTCCAAACAGCCACGCAGATTGGGGTTGGGATATCTTCACGGAACACGTATTCAAGCTTTGTGCGACGTTACCACAACCCATCGTCTTTATCCTCTGGGGCAAATATGCACAATCTCTTGCGACGAACGTCACGCTCCAAGACAATAAAATGATTATCAAATCACCGCATCCAAGCCCCATGTCGGCAAGCTACGGCTTCTTTGGCAGCAAACCGTTCAGTCGCACCAATCAATTCCTCACAACACATGGCGTAGACCCCATTCAATGGGCTTTACCATAAGTATGAAAATAGGAGTCATCCAATAAGGATGGCTCCTATTTTTTATCTCGTCATGATTTACTTCTGAACAGCTACCATAACCCCATCAGCATTCGGTTCAAAAGTCAAAATCTCACCGTCTTTATTCACACGGAAACTGCGAATAGCGTTTCCATCAGGATCATAAATGTCCACATACGGTGTCACACCGCCCTTTGTGGCATATAATCCATACTCCTTTGCCACCGTTAACAAATCCACAGCGACCGAACGAGCCTTGGTATCATCCACTTTCGTCAGATAAACAGAGAAACCTAACTTATCGTTTGCAACCTTCACTTGCTTCACGAATGTTTCTCCTGAATGCATCTGATAAGATGCAATCTTATCTTCCAAGCGGGTATTCAATTCAATCCGCTTTGCATTATACTCTTTCAGACCAATAATGTAACGAATTGAACCATCGCTCAAACGCTGACCATCAGAAAAACCACCCACAGAAACAGTTGCATTGATTTCATCATCTGTAATGTTCTTTGCCCATTCCGGAGGAACAATCACAACCTGTAAATCAGTATCTGACAAGTCCAATTCTTCCTGATTTCCAATCGTCTGATTCTGCTCCACGGTAATCCCAGGAATGACCGGCAAATCACCAACCACACCCTGTACCTCCACCGTCACAACGTCTTCTGCCGTCGGATCCAACGGAGCGGTTGTAACAACTGGTTCTGGTTCTTTCGTAACAGAAGGCACCTTTGCTTCAATCTTCGCAGTTACTTCAGACCCCGCAGGGGTCATTGGTTGAGAAGAAAGCAACCCTGGCACAACCACTGCAAGAATAATGATGATCAACGCACCTCCCGCAATAGCCAAATATGCCCATTTCGGCAAACGCAACAGAGTGTCCATAATGGAACTACTCTTTGCTTTCACAGACTTCACTGGTTCTTCCTTCACAGGTTCCGGTTCTGTAGTCATATACTCCTGCACAGAACTCGGAAGAGGCTTACGACGAAGTTTTTCCTTTTTTTCCTCATGCGATAATGCCATTTGAATTACTCCTTTACTTACTTTATTCCAGACAAGGTGCTACGGACTCTCAAGCCAAACGTCTTTTCGATCATGCCCTGTGTCATGCGGATCGACCGTGGTTTCGATTGCTCTGCATGACTAACAACGCCCAGCTCTTCCATATTAATCAGTAACATCTTGGCGGTTTCCTGATCGATATGCATCCGCCGTGCCAAACCACTGGCGGACACTACATCCATTGTTGCTACATAAGCCAACGCTGTTGGCAACCTTGAATCATACATTCCGGCTTCATACTTCTCTAACGGAGTCATCGCAGCCTCTGCTCGCCTTGCGGCAGCTTCTGCAGCCAGACGGTCAGCTTCAGCCTGTTCTGCATCACGGCGTTGCTGTTCGATTTCATCCAACACAGCCTGTTCTGCCAAACGCTGTTCTTCTGCCCGTTTATACTGCACCAATTGGATGCCAAAGTTCTTTGGAACAGCACCTGATTGCACAATCAAATTCACAACTTCATTGCCAATCAAAAAATTATCAACGACCACAAACCCGTTTTGAGCTGCTGCCTGCTTGCCAGCCATTGGCACCACCTTGTTCGTCACGAGCACATACTGATTTGCTTTATAAAGGGCTCGTAAACCCATAAAGCCCTTAAACATCTCCGGAGTCATCGGCTGATCTGTCACTTTGCAAATAAACATAATCTTTGCAACGCCACCCAACAAATCCATACCAATTGCATAACTGGCACCACCGAGCACAGTTAAATGCTTCACTTGAAAACCCAACGTCAAAAATTCACGCATCAGATACTCGCCATATTCCATATCAGTCGGAATATTGGCTGGATTGGAATACTTTTCAACTAACGCCTCATTATTCTCATTCCACATGAATTACACTGCCTCCTGATATTTTGCTAAAATGTCCGAATACTTCCTTGCAGTCTCATCCGTCATAAACAACAGCAAGAATCCGCGACCCTGATAATGAAAATCATACTCCTGCTTGCAAACCACATACCTGATTCCAGGATGAGCTTTACACCACGTTTGCAATTTCTCCCATGGAATCTGCAGAAATACTGCACTCATCATCACATCGGTTCCATTTCGGAACGCACGATTATGACCGCCGAGACGTTCAAAACTCCGATCAGGCAACCGAGTGAATCCCAAAGCATTATAATCTTCATAATTATAATCAGTGCGTCCAGCCAGTAATTTCGAAAATGATCTCACCACAGGAGAGAACATATATTCCTTCCAACCAAAATCAGCCACAAAACGTTTAAACGTCTGTCGATTTTGATCAGGATTCAAAATTCCGTCAAGATCAAAATATTGACTCACTGGACGCCATTCGCGTTTCTTTGCCATACCTAAACCTCCCTGACCATGATTATACCAAAAACATGTTCATAAATCAACAGATTTAATCCATGTTCAGAATAAGAACTGCATCTTTTACAGACGGATTCTTAAACACAACAGATACCGCTACATTCTTTCCTGCATCATAGAACATTGCATGAATTTTCAATTGCTTGAGCAACAATTCTGCAGGTGTCTGATCAATCAGACTGGCTTTTCTCATATCTGTCGTCACTGTCACGGTCAAATAATCCAATCCAACTTCACCGCTATTAAAGCCCTGATAGGTTGTATCATTTGCATACCGGACAATTAATGCATCAATTTCATCACGCAATGCTTTGACAAACTGATAAAAATCTTCTTTAGTCACCGCATGGAACTTCATTGACCCATCTTCCAATGGTTCAGGATTCATATTATCCCAAAATGACGTTCCATAATAAGATGAACTCTTCATAATGCTTACCAATCCCTTCGGAACTGTTACGTAAGCACCTTCAATCCATTTTGCCTGAATTTGTTCCTCTTCCGTGGAATACATCGCATGATGCTGATAGGGTTCGATATAATTCCAACCTACCCCACCCACAAGAGCACCAACAACCAATCCAACAATAATTACTACAGCAAACAAACTAAACTTAATCTTTTTCCGTTCAGGATATGCATAAGCAGGCCAAGTCTCCCGAGTATATTTACTTCCAGGGGACGGCTTAAACTCCATTAACTTCTTTTCGCCGGAATCCGCTTCGTTTTCACTCGCAGAATCATTCACCTCTGCATCCGTTACAACATTTGATTCAGCCTCATCATTCTTTTTACGCTTAAACATATCTGTTCCTCCCAACGCCCAATCGTACTTTCAACTACGAACTCAATATTTATCGGTTTCATTTGGCACTGAATCACATGCCATTATGCATCACACGGTTCATCTTCAATGGGTGCTGCTAACACGGCATCAATCTGTTCGATTAATGCAAGACGTTCCTGATCGTTTAACACTAAATCAAACATCTGATGGAACCCACCGGTCAAAACCTCACCTGCAGAAATCTTGCCTGTTAAAACCAAGGCGTTGATGTCACCATATGCATGTTCAGGATGAATCGTGCCGACATTTGCCGAAGAATCAGGTTCTGTACACACGACCTTCTCCAAATATTTCTTTAAAGCAATCAACGTATCCCGATTTAACAAAATCTCACGAATATCAGACTTCTTCAAAAACGCATATTTCAAACGTTCCTTAATTGCACCGCGAATCGGACTCTGTTGACTATAAAATTCCGACCTCAAAAATGACACATATAATGTGCCATGAGCGGCCTGAAAATGAACGATATCGTCACATCCGCATGAGCAAGGAACATAAAAAGACATTGCTGAATCCATCTATCATTCACCCCTGCAAAAAATCTGCACCAAAAGAAGATGCCTGATAAAGTATAACATAAACAACCTCATATATCAATAAGAACCATAAAATACATAAACAACGAATACATTCGATACATAACGGGTGCGGTAACACAAACCACACCCAAACAAAACAAAAAGGAGACAAAAACATGCGACGTCGTCAGGTTCGCTATCGACTGGAAGTCGATTTCTACGAAAAAGACTACGAAGACAAAGCTCTCTACGAAAGTTCCCCTATCTACACCAAAAGAGATGGCATTTCCAAATACAAAGACGCTATCAAAGAAACCTGTCTCGATAATCCCTTTCATCCAGTAAGGGCTCATCTTTGGAAATACTGCTATGCTCCCAATGGGACTCTAACCCCTGTGACCATTTTGAAAAACTATTAAAGGAGATTGACCATGAGCAACGAAAAACCGTTTCTGATTATCACACCAGAAACCAGCATCCTGTGGCCTGCCAACGAACCAAAATATCGGCTCGATATCCATCCTGATAATGATCCACAGGATCCCAGAATGGAGGATGACCCCATTGGACACATGATTTGCTGGCATAAACGCTATCATCTCGGTGATAAGCACGATTATGCTAATCCGACCCAGTTCCTCTGCGACCTCGCCCACACCTTCAACTGTCTTCCCACCTATGTAGATGAGGAAGAAGCAAATATTCCGGAACTGATGGAAGCATTAAAACCTTACATCGTCATTTTGCCGTTATGGCTGTATGACCATAGTGGGCTTTCTATGACCTGTGGAACCAACATCAGCTATCCTTACACAGATTGCTGGGATGCTGGACAGGTTGGCTACATTTACATCACCAAAGAAGAAATGCAGAAAATTCAAGTTGCTAATCCACAGGACTTTGAAGCCTGCTGGACTGAATGGGCAACAGAAGTTCTGACCGGTATTGTAAATGTCTATTCTGCCTATTTGGAAAATGCTGTTTACGGCTACACACTGTTCCGTAAACAAGACGATCGATGGGAAGAAGAAGAATCGGTCTATGGTTTTTACGGCAGTGATTTGATGGATAATGGGATGCTTGATTATCTTCCCTCTGACACAGCAGATTACATCAAATCTGGAACCTACGACATTGTTCCGACCGGAAGCATTCCTCCCAATCCACCACCTCCACCTCAACTTGTCGTTCCTACACCTATGGGTGAACTGGTTGCAAAACCGATTCACGATCCCATCAATCCCGGCATCTATGTAAATCTTCGAGTAGAAGGTCATGCAGAAGAACTTGGACTGGGAATGATATGGTACGATCAAAGAGGTCAGAACCTCAAGAATCGCGTCTTCGGTGAAGCCATGATGGAAGAAGCTACGCATGAAGAAACATATACCAATGTCAAAAAGTTCTTCGAACAGAAAGGACACATTGGAGACGATGCTCCTGTGGTCTATATCTGTGCTCCCTACGCAGGAACAGATGAAGAAAGAGCAAGGAACGTCGAAAATGCAAAACGCTATGGCTTATTTGCTATCAGCCAAGGCTACGTTCCCTATATTGCTCATCTTGCCATTTGTGGTTTCTTGGAAGACAACGTTCCCGAAGAACGGGAAATTGGCATTCAAGCTGATAACATCATGATTCGACGCTGTGACGAACTCTGGGTATTTGGCGATCGAATTACGCCTGGAATGAAAGCAGAAATTCAGCTTTGCCATAAGCTACAGAAACCAGTCAAATACTTTGATATCAATGGAGAAGTTCCCTCCTTGATCTCTGTCGATTAATTCTTCAAATGTGTTGCTACAAAACTTGTAGCAACACATCTTTTTTCGCATCTTTACAAAGGAATTGTACAAAGTGCACAAAAAGTGCTCCAAAGCCTTATGATACAAGGCTTGTAGGACTCACAAAAAAATACCTTTGATCAAAGATGCTACAATGCTACAAGTGCTACAACTTTTTTCAGACTTTATAAGAAAAATATTTCTACGCCAATAGGAAACCCTTGAAAATCAACACTTTTTACAGAATGAAGAATTTCTCATGTGATTGACTTAAAAATATTGTAGCAAGTGTAGCAAGTGTAGCAATATCCCTATTTTAGGGAATTTACGATGCTACACTATATGCTACAAAATGTAGCAATTGTAGCACGAATTCAACAAAATTCTACAAAAAGTGCTACAAATGCTACAGTGCTACAAAAAGTTGTAGCACGAAATGTAGCGCCCTGATTGATGAAGAAAAAAAATCTTTTGTGCAAATTGCACAAAAAATACGGCACTCACTTTGGAGTGCCGTTGAAAGAGAACCCTAAATGATCTTATTCACCGAAACCATCGTTGGAAACATCATAAGATTCATAGGAATCATAATCATTATTCATGATCAGACCATTTGTTTCATCTTCGACAGCGTTCAACGCTTCTTCAGGAACCTCAATGACGACGGATCCAGAAGGCAACAGCTGCAGGCTATAGAGATTCCAAACCAGACTATTAATCTTCAGCTTGATAAACTCGTTGAAATCAATCTGCTGTCCATCCGTGGTTTCATCAGAAGCAACCATCGAAGCGGCCATCTGATTTACAAATCCTTCAATTACTACATCAGCTAATGTCTGAATAGTATCCTTCGCATCAATCAGGATGGATTTCGGATCATAATTATCATCGCACACAATCTCGACATTGATGGGCTTCATATCCTTCAGCATTCCAACAACGTCCATTCCAGGAGCCATCTGTGAAGCAGCTTCATTCAGCTCATTCAATTCACTTTCATCAACCTGGGCCATAATCTTGGCTACATCAATCTGGGCAATAAAGTGCAGACCGTCAGCTTGCCGTTCAGGTTCAGTAGCAATCGTGAAAGCATCACTATTCTGCACATTCTTGATGGTTTCATCCAGATCATTCACCATAGAACCAATATCAATCGTCTGTTTGGTCCAACCTTCATCGGCCTTCAGATACATAGCGTACTTACCCTCTTCGGCCTTTACCAGATAACCATCCAACGGAGCATCCTGGGCTTCACCATTCATCTCCATCTGTGCAGATCCATAAATCTGAACCTTATCCAGACCACTGCTCATTGCATTCAGATCAGCATTAAACTTAATCGCCTGTTGTTCACCCATCAGAGCCAGCTCGATATCAAAATCGAACTTCATGCTCATCAGAGCATCACCCACATGCTCCATTTTCTGCTTCAGGTTATTCAGAATCAGGGTTTTCACATCCTGTTCTCCCCCTAAAGCATTTTCAACTGCTTCCACTGCTTCATCGATGATCGGTGCAACCATCACATCTTCAGCAAATGCACTTACCGCGGTTCCCATCAGCATGACGCCCAGTACCAACGCAACGACTTTCTTCCACATCTTCATTTGACTCTTACCGTCCTTTTTTCTCAAAGTAGCTATCAAAAGCTCTAAACTATTTTACCAAAAAACATAAGTTAAATCAAGACTTTTCCACGATAATCCACATAAACACACATAAATCAAGAACGTTTTACCCAAAAACTTACACAAAATTAAAAACCCTATACAAGAAAATACAAACGAGTGTCACAATAGGACACTCCGTTATATTTCCTACACAAAAACAAAAGGAGAAACGAAACTATGAAACGAATTGCTGCCGTTCATAACGCCGTCATGGAAGCCTTTCAGGACTTCATTGACGAAAAAGACCTCGGCATCATTCTCGAAGGAACCGATGATATTTCTTCCAAAGAAATCTCACGGCTCCAGGAACGAATTGGTGTCATTCTTCGACCTGTGCTGAAATTCACAGACATCGGCCTCGAAATGCATCCAGAAGCCATTACGAGCCAAGAAGATCGTCTCGGAATGTTGTGCCTTCTGATTGAAGCACTGGAAGATACCCTTCAAGCTCTCGGCATTGACGACATCGAAAACGATGAAAAAGAAGATGACGAAGGTGCTTCAATGATTTACGGCACTGATTATGGTGACCTGGAACAGGCTCTTTCTGATGCTTTGGTTGAGCACGGATGTCTGTTTGATGAGCAGTATTACCTTGATCAGAGCCAATCAGCATCCACATCGGCTCCCAGCAAGAATCCTGCAAAGGAACAGACTCTCGTTATCACGATTGGCTTTAGCGACATGTCGCGTGAAAACATCCTCATTCGCACTTCCGGCAAAAATGCCGAAAAAGCCAAAGAGCTCATCATCAAAGCCTATGAAGATTGGCAGGACGATAAGGATGATCCACTCATCCCTACCACGTCCAATCTCGAAGAACTCTTCGAGAAAACACTGAAGGATAAACAAATTCCATTCACCACAGAAGACTTCGACGTCATTGCATTTGACCTCGAATAAAAAGGAGACCGAAACCATGAAAAGCAACAAAGTTGTCATTGATCCAGAAAAGACTTACTATGTCAACTTCGCCATTGAAGCCAGATTCTGTGCCGAAGTCAAAGGATCTGACCTCAAGACCCTCATGCAGAACGCAACAGATGCTTTCTGTGATGCTGACTTTGGCGAAGCAACAGATATTGACGCCAAAGCCGTCAATATCCAGGACGAAGAAGGGGACTTCATCGTCGAAGACGCATCCGTCCTCTCTGCCATCCTAAAGGAGGAGTAAACTATGGCACAGAAAATCTACATTTTATCTCAGCGTTATGGCTCTGACATGAGCGATCCAGTTGTGTTCCTTGACGAAAACGAAGCAAACCAGACCGCTGATGACATTATGAAAGAAGTCATCCAGGACGCTTACACGTCACACACTGGCAAGCACGCTCCCTCCGACATCAAAAAGCTCGAAAAATGGGCAGAAGATAACGGATACGGAGATTCCCGTTACTTCTGGGATGGTGATGACGATGCGACCGAACTTCGTGTCACCACCCACGAAATCTAATGGGAGGGTCAATATCATGAAAAAGAATACAGAAACAAAGTTCTGGTATACCATCATCATTGACCCAGATGGTGACCCTGATTTCGAAGACTTCGAAGACGAAGACAAAGCCAATGACAGACTTAAAGAACTCCGTAGCCAGGGAATTCCGGCTGTCATGGGATGGACAAACTAACTTTTGTCACTCTATTTACCATATCATAGGAGGTAACAACCATGCCGAAAAGTTGTTTTGACGGTTATCTCACGCCAGAATGTGCAAAATGCCCCGACTGGCGTGATGGCACAGGAGATTCCATCGGATGTGCAACCACACAGCCCATCATGCTTTGTCCGTATTTCAAGAAAATGTTTCTTGCGGACGAAGCAAAAAGAAAACAGATGATTCAGAATAAAGTATCCAAAAAGAACCATTGATACACATCCTGACATCATCCACACTGCTTATCACACTTTGGAGACGATAAACATGGAAAGATTGACATACCGTGATTCTCACGGCAGAGCGTTGCTCACCAACAAAGGGATGAAAATATACTGCAGTACACAGGCAACTGCAGATGTGCTATGCAAATACGAAGAGATTCTCACCGCAGATAAGCCAGTCCAATATGATGGTGCATACCACTGCCCAAGGTGCAAAATTCCGGTACTAAAAGGTGACAAATTTTGTCATGATTGTGGAAGCCCAATCTGTTGGCACAACGGACATATCATTTAAATCATACTTAAATAGGAGAAACAACCATGGCAATAAGTGAAACAAAAATGAAAATTGTTATCGAAAACTACTTTAAGACAGAATGCGATGTCAATACTTCCATTCGAGAAGCATTCGAAAAAGGATTTCGCATAGGAGTTATGAAAGGCATGCAAATAAAATCAGAATTGTCCGAAAAGACAAAAGAAGAACCTAAATAACACTATGCATGATCAACACATGAACAAAGGAGATATCCATGTTTAAAGATAAAAAACCATTTAACATCCGCGTAGAACTGGATCCTGCGCCTATTCGGCACATTGCCGTGCAATGTCCATTTTGTAAAAAATGGTTCTACGGACATGAGATCGCAGCAGAAGGATCTGCCCTCATGTACGAGTACCAAATCGAATTCACCACGTTTACATGCCCGCTGTGCCATGAAGATTTCGGATACGGAACCGAATATAGTGACGACCAGATTAAAAGCTCCAGTCATCCTGAAATTTATGAAGGCGTAATCACAAAACATGTCACGTGGGAATAAGCCAGAAAGGAAAACAACACAATGGATCTGATCTCATGCCAAGAATGCATTCATCAAGACCATTGTCCTGCCGGGTGGAGTTATGGCAACTCTGCCTGTCTAACGATTCAAAAAGAAAAGAAAGGACGTGATCAAGATGATCGAAGTCAAAGGCAAATACGGTTCAGCAAAGATCTTCACGGATCTGGTTGACCAAGAAAGTATCTCCCAGGTCATCACCATGCTGAACCAGCCCTTTGCACAAGGGCAAACGATTCGCATGATGCCTGATATCCATGCCGGTGCAGGATGTACCGTTGGTACTACCATGACCGTCACAGATAAAGTATGTCCCAACCTGATTGGTGTGGACATTGGCTGCGGAATGTATGCCGTTCAGTTAAACGAAACTGAAATCGACTTCCGTCTGCTTGACGTCTGCATCCGGCAATACATTCCTTCCGGATTCAATATTCATGAATCCCCGGTCGCCATGGCTGACACCATCAACCTGAACGACCTCTTCTGTGCCCATTCCTGTAATCTCGATCGGGCTAAAGCCTCCATCGGATCACTTGGTGGTGGAAACCACTTCATCGAGGTAGACCGCGATGAAAATGGACACCTCTGGTTAGTCGTCCACTCTGGTTCCCGTCATCTGGGAACAGAAGTGGCTTCATACTACCAGAAACAGGCAATCAAGAATCTTCATGACATCCCTAAAGAGCTTATTCAGAATACCATTCGGCAACTGAAAGCCGAGGGACGTCAGTCAGAGATTCAGGCTGCCATCCAGGCACTCACACCCTCTTGCACCAGCGTACCTGATGCATTGTGTTGGTGTGAAGGTGCTCTGTTCGAACAATATGTGCATGATATGAAAATCACGCAACAGTTTGCTGTTCTCAACAGGCACGCAATGGCTGAAATTATCATCAATCGCATGGATTTGCATCCTGTAGATAGTTTCACGACCATTCACAACTACCTTGACACAGATCATATGATCCTGCGTAAAGGTGCAGTTGCGGCCTATAACGGACAACGTCTGTTAATTCCGATGAATATGCGTGATGGCTCACTCATCTGCACCGGAAAAGGAAATCCTGATTGGAACTGCTCTGCACCTCATGGTGCTGGTCGGCTCATGAGCCGTTCTGCAGCCAAACAGCAGATTTCCCTCGACGAATTCCAAAATTCCATGAACGGAATTTGGACAACTTCCGTTGGCACTTCGACCATCGACGAATCTCCTATGGCTTATAAACCAATGGATGCCATTGTCGATAACATTGGTCCGACTGTTGAAATTGCACAGGTTATCAAACCCGTTTACAATTTCAAAGCCAGCGAATAATTCATTCACTTATAACACCGAGGGACACTGATGGATGTAAGAGGAGGGGCAGCCCACTTCCCATGTGGCAGTCTGCGTGTAGGTGTTATAATAAATCAAACCGCCATCATCGCCGAGGCGATAGTTGGTAAAATCATAGTGGGACGCAAAGGATGGATATCACTTACGTCAACAAGCTATGAGAGCAGGATTTACATCAATGCGGTTCTCCTGCAATCTCTTTCCGAAAGGGTTTTTCCAATGAGAAATTGGCGTAATGATCCCATTACTGAAAAACAAGAACAGATGATTGCAAACATGGAAGAAACCGCTTGCATGAATGACGCATTCATCCCTCCATTTTCAGGCTCCACCAAAGGCGAAGCCTATGACTATATATCAAACTATCTGTCAGCCTGCTATTATTCAGCATATAATCCTCACGAGGATGCTGGTGACAGAATCTGAATGGAGCATTCATCATGAACAAACATGAAAAACTGTTCGACTCTAAAAAAGGCGAACTCAATGACAAAGCTATTCTCGCTTTGCTAAAAGAAATGCCGGAAATGTACGAAAACGGCGAAATCGCCGAAGTAGAAGACATTTGCCTGGAAATCTACTATGCAATCCGAGGATTTGAAAAAATCAGTCCCATCTAAAGATAGAAAGGAAAAATACTATGGAATTTCGGCAAATGACCATTGAAGACATTCCCGTATGTCCTAAAACCATCGTAGATGCAGTAGATCAAGCCATCAAAGACAAAAGAATCATCGCTGAAGAAGATACCTACATCCTGTTCGGACATCAGGCATACATGAATGCCTCAACTATCCAAACAGCCATGATTCAAATTGTCGGACGATTCTGCGAACATCATGCCTCCGACCTCATCATTCACTTGGCTGAACTTCAGCCATTCATCCAGCAGGACTGCGTCCCAGAATGGGATGATGCTCAACCGCATCGTTGGACAATGGGAATGGGACTGCGAGAAATGGGTGTCGATGGAAACTCTTTCATCATGGAAAGAATCCTCGAAACCAAATCCACATACGGATACGTCCATCCCAATCATGTCTATCGCAAAGTTTTAGCGATTGACGTCCTTGATACCAAAGACGATGGTGGCATCAAGCGCCACATCCGTCTGGTAGACATCTCCAACAATCTTTACAAGATTGCACCTGAAGATGTTCATAAATGAAAATATTTCCTCGTACATTCCTTGATAATTCTGTAAAATTCTGTTATAATTTTTAACGGAATTCTCGAAACACAGATTGTGAAGGAGACATGACAATGACAATTATCGCTTGCATCGACCCTCGATTTGGTTTGTCTGTTGACGGAAAACGCCAAACTACGGACACTCGTGTCATTCAAAACGTTCTTTCAGAAATTGAAGATCAAGACACAGGACTTACAGTCACTGAATCGAGCGCACGATACATCTTGTCATGCGTCAATCCTGTTATAAATAATATTCCACTCAACGTAGTCAATGAGATCAAACCGAATCAGCACGAAGATGCTACTATCTTCATAGAGACAGCACCTGTAAAGCTGATTCATAAACTCATCAGCCGTGCTGATCGGATTGTTCTCTATATATGGGACGTGACCTATACGCATACCGATTACTTCCCGGATATGCAGAAAAATGAATCATGGTCACTATCCCATGTCCAATATTTCCAAGGAGCATCACATAATGAAGTCACGAAACAAGTTTATGAAAGGAATTTTGAGAAATAAAGCATTTAGAAAAGGGATTATTACCCTTCTCACAGTGCTCATCACAGCACTCGCTGGATTCCTTTCCGTTCATCTGGGGCTAACTCCGCCTCCGGCAGACACGCCGATCAATACCGTTTCAACACCTTCTATCGTTGAAACCATTACTGAAATCCCGTCCGCTTCTGATTATACGGGAGACCCGTATGTTGTAATCAATCAAAACAGACCTTATTTCACAGATGAAGAAAAACGCAACACAACAGCGTTTGAAATCTATGCTCCTTTGGACAATCTTGGTCGATGTGGCACAGCCTATGCAAATATTTGCGTAGAACTCATGCCCACCGAACCACGCGGTGAAATCGGACAGGTAAAGCCAACAGGCTGGCATCTGCAGAAATACGATATTATCAAAGATAAATATCTTTATAACAGATGTCACCTCATCGGATTCCAGTTAGCTGGCGAAAACGCCAATCCTCAAAATCTCATCACTGGAACCCGATACCTAAACATTGACGGTATGCTTGATGCTGAAAACATGATTGCCAACTACGTAAAACGTACTCACAACCATGTCCTCTATCGTGTCACGCCCATCTTCCACGGAAATAACCTTCTTGCAGAAGGCGTCCTTATGGAAGCGTGGTCTGTTGAAGACAACGGTGAAGGGATTTGCTTCAACATCTTCGCATTCAATGTTCAACCTGGGGTTTACATTGATTACACTGATGGTAGCAATCATCTTGCCACACATCAATAAAGGAGTCATGCCCTACGAAACGACTCAACTCATTCCAACTCGGTCCATTGACCTTTCAGGTTTCACATGAACCGAATGAACAATACCTGTTGAGGGCGATTACCATCACACCTCAACAGTGTGCTCTTGCTATTGCCTTTGCAGCCAAATGTGGAATTCAAATCCTCGATAATGGCATGACATCTGGCATATTTCAAGCAATGTGCCCTCAACAGGTATATCAAACTCTCAACGAGGCGTATCATAATGAAAAGTAAAAAATTCAACGCTGCCGAAAAGCACTTTCAGAAAAAAGAAGAAAAACTTCTATCTGAACTGCATCGAGCACGCATTGCAGAACGCAATGCCCTCGCTGAACGTGACCAAATTCAGCAAGAATGCGACAGACTGAAAATCATCAATTCTCAACTTGAAAAAACCAATAAAACCTTGCAAGATATCGTTCACCTTTCTGATAGTGATTTGCAAACCCTCGTTCGTAGCAGTAAATCTGTAGAACAATGGTTAAAACTACAAGGTTTTATGGCACCATATGAACGGAGAATAGAACATGATCTATAATACGAACGTCCAGAATTATAAGGGCATTCCATTGAAACTAATTCTGTACACTGAATCTCGTTTCCAGCATTTGAAAGCTAAATGCTTTCAAGTCCTTAATGCACTCAATCAACCCAGCGGTCAACAGATTTGGATCCCAAATCGCTTCCTATCGGAAGACGGAACTATCCTTCCGACCTGTAACATTGATTGGCTGTTTCGCAAAGACGACAACGCAGAAAAACTCAAATCAGCTGGCTTCATCCTAAATGAAAGGTAACGATAACCATGAAACACCCAAAGATAAAGCTATTCTTGCTATTGACTATCATGACTTTCATTACCATGATCATCCCCACAATTGCAAGTAAGCCAAAAACCGAAACACCTCTCTACGAAGCCAGAACCAGAGTGCTTGTCAGTATGCGACCAGCCATAGGATCTAACCGGAAAACTACGCCAATCGAACGGAACACACACGTAAAAATTTACGAATATAAAGACGGTTGGTGTAAAGTTAAATATAATAAACAAACAGGATGGATCCAAGAGCAGTACCTATGGGCATTCCGTCCGCTGAAATCAGAGGACTACCCACTCCCACATCAACATACGAATACAGGCATTGCTACATTAACAGAAACCATCAATATCCAAACAGAAGACTTTTCAGGAAGAAAATATTGTAAAGACGATGTCTTTACAATTGATACATCTACCGAAGAACCAGTTGTTTACGTCTGGAGAACGTCAACAACTCTCCCAGAAAATAGCTATACATATACCCCATTCGTTTCATGGAGAGACGCACAACCAGGTGATATAATCAGTGGTTTTAGTACATTCTATACTGAAAACCAAGGTGAACCATATCAACAAAATCGAGAAGAAAATCTTCAGCTGGCCTGCAAACGCATTAATGACATTGTCATTCCAGCTCATGGTCGATTTTCCTTCAATGACCTTTGTGATCCATATACCAAAACAAACGGCTACAAAGTGGCACCAAGCATTGGTGGTAGTGGCAAAGGTCCTGGTGGAGGGGTATGTCAAGTATCTACAACAATGTTTAACGCTATTTTAGGTCTTCCCGTTGATATAAGCGAGTGGGTACTGCACAGTCAAGACGGTGTTCCATATATTCCGCTATCCTTCGATGCGTCTGTAGGACCAAATAAAGACCTTGTATTTATCTCTCGTCTTGACTATCCTATAAGGGTGAAAGCGGAAGCAAAAAATGGAATCGTCACCATTTTATTACTTCGAGAAAAGGAGGAACCCTGATGGAAAGAACGCCTATGACCGCAGAGAGAGCAAAACAAATTGCGTTTTGTGCTCTGCAATACATTCGGAAGAACGCCGAAAAAGACGGTAAAGATCCAGTAGATTTCGACGACGAGTTATTTTCCAATTTCGACATCGAAATCGGAGAACTCGAAGAAATCTACAAACCATATCCCGAAATCATCATCTACGCAGGATCCTGCTATGAAGACGAGCATAGCCCGAAAGATTTCGATAAACGCTTTTTCTGCAACTAAAAGGAGGAACGAAGAATGACCTATGACCAGACAATCCATGTAGACGCACAAGATGCGTCTTACTTGGAACATTGGACAAAATCCAATGACGGTGACAAACGTCTCACAGAAGACGAGACCTTCAGTCGCACCGCCATCTTTCATGATGAAATTGAAATCGACGTTAAATGCTGTGGCAATGACGAAGGAACTGCTTGGACAGAAGCTGTACTGTTCCATCATGGAAGCGAATGTGCCTGCACAGAACCCTGTGAAGACTTCTTTGGGGACTGGAGCTTTGATTATGAAGGAGATACCTTCATCGTTCACGTCGTCAATGACGGTGAAACCAAAAAGTCCGCTCCACAACCTGCCAAGGAAATTCCGGCAGACAAATCTGCCAAAAAGCCGTCTTCTCTTCCAGACCGCAGGACAAACACCAAAGTATCCTATCTGTACCGTGACGGAGGCAATTACAAACTCTTCTTGGAAGAAGTTTTCCGTGGAAAATTGCCAGAAGACAAAATGAAAGCTTTTAACCGCAAATATGCGGAACAGGGATTTTATCCGTCCCAGTTACAGATGAACGACATGATGACCGTCGGTACCAAAAATGGTAACGACCCAGATTTCCACGAATTCACAAGGCTCATTCCTGTGGAAGAACACGCAACTGTAAATAAACACATCAACGAATTTGTTGAAGCGTTTGAGACCAAAAAATGCCTCGCATTCTAAGGAGAGTTGATTATGGATTTCATCAATAATACTATCAACCCCGCCATCAAGCAACTCCAAGAAACTGCACCTGATTTGTTCCAAATCGGTGTATGCATCGTTGCCGTGGCTGGTATCCTGTTCATCCTCACAGCTTTACTGCTGACACGCAAAGGGCGTGCACGCACCAAAGCCCATTCCGTAGTAACCACTGGTAAGATCACAGATTGGAAAATCTATGAAAACAGTGAACGCGGAACCAAGTTTCCTATCGTCACATTCAAACCCAAGGGTGGTGAACCGATTACAATTACCTCAACACATAATGCAGGTCATTTCAAAAAGAAAGACCAATCCAAAGTAATTGTATGCTACAATCCGAAAGAACCCACAGATGCATCTGTGTTTCCTCGAATTCGTTTCGGTAAACTGATTCCTCTCCTTCTGCTTGGCATCATTTGTGTCGGTATTGCAGCCTACTGCTACACCTTCATCAAAGGAGTCTAATTCATGAATAAAAGGTTCGGTAAACTTCAAACAAACGCTAAAGGCGTTATGTATGAAAACCGACAGGGCAAGCTTTGGAACGTACGAAAGTACGTTTCCAAAGGCTACCCGATTATCACCATGTTACGCAGAGAACCGAATAACGACCGTGATCCACACGCAGTTGCGGTTCTCGTCAAAACAGACGCTACCGTTGCTAAAATCGGCTATGTTCGTACAGACCAAGCGTTCTGGATTAGCCAGAAACTTGAAAAAGGTCTTATCGTCCATGCCTGCAATGGTCGCGTAACCGGTGGCATTGGTAAAACCAAAATCCTCGGTTTTCAGTTTGACATCATGTATGAAATAGGATAAATTTCAACAAACATCCGCAATTTTATAAGAATTGCGGATGATCCTATTTTATGACTAAAAAGAAGGGGCATCCATGAGTAGAAAACTCACTCAACTTTATGACGTTCAGCGTGAAGAACAGAATTCACTACAGAATCTGCGAAACCTAAAGAAACAAATTGAAAACGCATCTGATTTTCAAAATATGCTTCGCACAGGGACTGTAGAAATGGCAAACGCATTTTGCCAAAATCATCCGGAATACATTCACGCTTGTGACACCATTAAAGCGTTGGAACATTCCACTGACCTTCGAAATAAACAAATCCAAACACTTTATCGTAAAGAGCAAATTCGTAACGAAAAAGCCAGAATCAAACGATCTGGCCTTACTGAAAAAGAATATCGTTTTGCGAATGCGATTAAAATGTTTGGAACTACAGACCGATTTGAAGCATCTGGGTTCCTGTTACCTGACGGAACAATGCTAAATTTTGACCCATCCGGTTGTGGGCAACGCACGGAAGATCATGCAATTGCCACATCCTGGTTTGACGATCCAGATATTAACCGCTTTGCATATAAAGCGATTCATGAATTTCTTCGACTTGGTGCTATTCGAACCGGTGATGCCTTTCTTGAAGTCTGCTTACAAACAGAACCAACACCTGCACAGTATCGAATTATTCATCAAATGAATCGTCATTATGGTCCAATCTATTTAGACATCATTGATGCAGATTACTGTATTTCTTTATCTGTTCAGACCATGCAAGCCGTTCAAACTATCAAACAACAGTTTGCTCATCCCGAGTATCACACAGCCTAATTCGATGAAATCATAAGGAGAAATTATTATGGAATTCACCTTCGAAACGTATGTTTCAGAAAAGACCGGAAAGAAAATGGTCTTTGTTTCAGCAGGAGACGGAGCATCCGGAGCCGAATATCCGTATGAAACAGCTTCTGATATCGCTACAGCGATACAGCAGTATATTGAAGATTACTACCCAGATAAGATTTGAATAAGAAAATCCCCCGCTCCTGAATGGAGTGGGGGATTGTTTTACACTACCTAACTAATTAGGCATCTTCATCCTCGTCGTCCTTTTTCTTCTTCAGACCGAAGAACAGGCCGCCACCGATCGCCACGGCTGCACCAGCACCCATGAGGATCAGAGAGGTGATACTACCAGTACCTGGCAGGGTAACGCCTTCATAGTTCTTGATAACCATGTTCACATCACCTGTGGTACCATCAGCAGGCATAATGCCATCGCTGGCAGACTTATCAGCCTTCTGCAGTTCGATGTAACCATCATTAGCAACGATAACCTTGGACTTACCGGTCTGCTCGCCATCAGCCGCATTCGTATCGTCAGCCTTCAAAGCAACAACTTCGAACGGGATCGCAGTACCAAGCTTGGCATATCCAGCAGGAGCTTCAGTTTCAACCAGGAAGTACTTACCAGCATCCAAACCAGCGAAGCACAGTTCCTTCGTTGTGGTTGTAACTTCTTCCACAGAGCCTTCAGCATCCTTGATGTAAACATCTTTATCTGCGCTGTAAGCGCCATCTTCAGCGGCAGCAGCCTTCAGCTTCAGAGCAGTACCTTCGAAACCTTCCAGAGAAGCAGGAGCATCACCAGCATACAGCTTGAACTTCGCACCAGCCATAGGAGTCAGAGCCTCGGCAGTAGCAGCATGAGCGCCATCGATCTTATCTACGTCAGTACCGTAGGTGAAGATCTTGACTTCATCTTCCAGTTCGGGCTCATCGCCATCCGGAGGATTATCATCGTCATCATCAATTGGCTGACCATCCGCAGTATAACCAGGATTGCGATTGAACTTCACTTTCGCATCGTTCAGGTTTTCAGCATTAATCTG
>JAEEGL011133480.1_pt1 | contig 77155 bp, 122 predicted proteins | sample 9134231 | NCBI WGS metagenome assembly JAEEGL01 (sample SAMN16246548, study PRJNA631951) | gut metagenome | biome: gut microbiome; feature: rumen; material: fiber-attached | host: Bos | place: Iran: Karaj | collected 2018-10 | reverse complement strand
TTTGATTTAGATAATATGGTTGCAGAATAGGAAGAAATGGTTCTTGTTGAAAACTCAACATTCAACTTTGAATTAACATCAGAAGAGATCAATATAATTGCTATTTTGATGATGTAGGCTTGGGTTTAGAGACAAGTCACTTCCATCGAGAATACCAGAATGAAGTATTCTGGAAGCGATTTCAAGATGACTTCGCAAGCAAACCATTTACAGAAACTCATGGGATTACTAAGTGAATGTAAAACCCAATCAATCCACATGTAGAGATTATATAAACGCAGAAGAATGATAAAAGGCACAGGAACCCCTTATGACGGTATGTATCGCTCCAACTGGGATGTGTTTGGTTAGGGGGTCTACTATGATAGATACTCTTACTAAATACGATTTCGTGATGCCATCAGAAATATTTGAAAAAAATGTTACTCGTTTAACAAATCAAATGTGGAAGTTAATTCCAATGCGTGAAAATGAAGAAGATTGGCAGAAACAACTTGATACAGTAATTTTAGAAATTGCGGGACTTAATGAGATTTTTGTTGAGAACCCGCAATTTTTATAGTTACTAGCAAAGTTGGAAGGAATAAAGGCAATGGCCGCAGTAACAGAGTTTCCTTTATATAGGAAGACAGTTTTTGAGGCTATTGGTTTATTGCGGGGGTTGGTGAAATGAGACCTAATGAACAAGTTTTTCGTACTACTGGATTGAGAAATCTTGGTGGTAGATTGGGTCATTTATCTTCTCCACAATATCAAGAAAGTTCAATCCAAGGAGTTTCTGTTCTGGCTAAGCATCTCTACCAGATGGGTGGCCGCACACAACAAGAACGTATGATCCGAGATAAGCGTCGGAGCCTAGATAAAGCCGTACTTTATTCTTATCAAGGAGCCTTTGTGAAGAAGTTTTTCCCACTTGAAGAAGAAGTTACGGAACAGCTTCGTAAATAGCCTCCTGTACGTGCTTTAATTAATCCAGATAAAGTTAAATAGGATTATGATGATAAGATTATTTCAATTGGATACGAACATGGTTATTAGCCAGGAGATGTTTTTGAATGGGTTAATACGAATAGCCATTGGTTAATTTATTTACAAGATAAAACAGAGTTAGCTTATTTTCGTGGAGAAATAAGACGGTGCAGATACACTATTAAATATCGTGATGAAGATGGAAATGAACATTTTACCTATGCTGCGATTCGTGGTCCAGTTGAAACAAAGATAAATTATATCCAAAAAGCAGGAATTAGTGTTGATAGACCAAACTTTTCTTTAAATATTCTTCTACCGGCTAATTAGTATAATTTAGATTATTTTAATAGGTATGCTAAGTTTTATGTGGGAGAAGATGAAAAGAAAATTTGTTGGAGGGTTGAAGCCATAGATTGGATTTCTACTCCTGGGATTCTTCAAGTAAACGCTGTTGAATATTATTCTAATGAATTTGAAGATGATATTGAAAATGGTGTTGTTGGAGGATTGATTGTGAAAGAAGAAAATCCAAATACTAATCGTATTGAAAACTTGATCAATGGTGAAACATTTATCAAGCCAAGAGGTACCTATGAATATAAGTATACTGGTCTTACGGTTGCGGCCTGGTCTATTGATAAAAAATATCCTATTAAATATGAGATTATAGATGAAAGAACTATCAAACTTCAATGGGAGTCTAACTATAGTGGTTAGTTTGATCTTGAATATGGTACATTGAAGAAAACAATTGTTGTTGAGTCTCTGTTTTGAGAAAAAGGAGTTTTGCTATGAAAATTGAAACATATTCTTTTCCTTAGTCAAGTTTTTTAGCTGTGGAAAAAGACATGGGGCTTCTAGTAAATAAGTTTCTAAAAAATGATAGGTTGAAAAAACTTTTGTACTATGATGTTCCAAATGCTTTGGATTAGCCTAACGTTCCACAAGATAAAACTTTTGAAATGTTTGGGAAACAAATTAAAATTGTTCCTAAACTTAAAGTAGATAAACCTGAATTTTGTTATGTGATTATCAGTTTTGATAATTTTACGCCAAATATGACAAATCCAGAGTTTAGAGATAATATTATTTCTTTTGATATTGTTTGTCATTTTGATCAGTGGAATCTTAAAGATATGCAATTGCGGCCTTATAAAATTGCAGCGGAAATAGATAGCATGTTCAATAGAAAGAAACTTACAGGGATAGGTGAGATTCTTTTCTTAGGTGCTAATTAGATTGTATTATCTGATGAATTTGCTGGCTTGACATTGATGTATCAAACAATTCATGGTTATGAAGGAGAAGATTCTAAGTTTGCGGCTAAGCCAGGAGAGCAAGAAGATATTGAGATCAATTGGGATTAGTTGTTTAATAATAACTAATGGCTTATGATATGAAATTGGCTTTAATGTGCGGTTCTGATATTCCAATTCCGGAATGTTAGTTGACCATACATTAGCCAAAGCTTTATGAAATTGCTCTTATTGGCGATATGGATTTTTTCACAGGTGTTTAGACACTTTGCGTGAATAAAAATATGATAGCTTAGGGCGAAACTCTTCTAACAGATACGAACAATTTTTAGATATTTATGACGATAATGCAAGAAAAAGAGACAGCAGATAAAAAAGAAGCCGTTAAACAAATATTTCCATTAATTCTTCCAAAATATAATATGATATTAACGCCTAGAAGTATTATATTGAAAAACGATAATGAGAATATTATGATTGATGAAACTAATTTTGAAGCATTACAAAAAGTATTAAGTCAAATTTTCTGCATTAATACTGGTCCTATGGAAGCTCAATCTTTCAATCCAGCAGATAAAAAAGCACAAGAAATCGCTGAAAAACTTATGAAAGCAAGAAAGCGTGTTGCTGCATAGAAAGGCGATGGAAATGGTAGTATATTTTCTCAATACATATCAGTGTTGACGGTTGGGTTAAAATCAATGTCTTTACATGATTGTAAGAATTTAACTATGTATTAGCTTTTTGATTTGGTTGAAAGATATATGCTTTATATGAATTGGGATCTTGATATCCGTTCTCGTTTGGCTGGTGGAAAACCCGATAAACAGCCAGACAATTGGATGAAAAATATTCATTAAATTAAGGAGGAAAAATTACCATGAAATTTGGTGTTCGTGAGATTTGCGATGTGGTCCTTAAGGCTAAGGCTGCTCAGAAGATTGGTAATAAGGTATTCTATAAGAATGAGCCCGTTCTTTATTTTGATAGTTTAAAGACCTCCAGCATGGAAGGAGCAGCAACCACTGTTTATGCTACCGGCGGTCGCGGTAATGCACGTTTAGTAGCTTGGGAAGGCGAGCGTACAGTAACCTTCACAATGGAAGATGCTCTGATTTCTCCTGCTGGTTTCTCTATTCTTACCGGTGCTGGACTTATCGATGCACAAGATAAGCATGTTATTATGCATACTACCGAGCAAACTGATAAAATTACATTTTTGGGCTCCAATGGTGCAGCTGTTACCAATCCCGCTGATGCAACTGCAATTGAGATTGTATTAAGTGGTCTTCCATATATGGGCAAGCATAATCCACCAACAGAAGCTACTTCTAACGGTGTTACAACTTATACCTATACTGTCAATGATAATGAAGATTACATTTATGTAATGTTGCTGGATGATCATGGCGAAGTAAAAACAGAGCCATATATTGCAGCTGAAACTATCGTTGAAAAGGGTACTGGTTCTAACTTAGCTGACACTTATAAAATTAGAATTTACGCTTCTGAAGGTTCAGAGAGTGGACAGTCCGATGTTTCCATTGAGCGTATTAATGATTTATCCGTATTCAATCGCAATAGTGTCGTTCTTGTTGACTATTATGTAGAGCATGATTCTGGAGCATTCCAGGTCGATATTACTCCAGACAAGTTTGGCGGCAACTTCTATCTTGAAGCTTCCACACTCTTCCGCAATACAGATGGTGTAGACATGCCTGCTGAGTTTGTAATTCCTAACTGCAAAGTACAGTCTAATTTCACATTTACAATGGCTGCTACTGGCGATCCTTCCACTTTTACATTTACAATGGATGCTTTCCCAGATTATACTCGCTGGGATAAGACAAAGAAAGTTTATGCTGCAATTCAAGTTCTTGAGCTTGGTCAGCTTACTGCAGACTTTGAACGTCCAGGTACTGCACATGATTATAATAGTGGAGAAGACGGCCAGATTGGTAATCCTCTTGCTTACTACAATAGCGAGCAGAGACCTTACCTCGAGCACGACTATACATCTGGTGAATAATAAAAAATTAATGGGAGGAGACGCAAGTCTTCTCCCATTTTTTTGTTTTTGCGGCAAAGGAGGATAAATTATATATGGCTAATATTGAAGGTATTATTTTTGCGGATTTATTTATTTCTAACAAAGAGTAGTTTATTAATTTTTTTGTATCATATTATGGCTAGAACTAGCAAAGAATCAATAAAATTATTGATGAATTAAATAATGTTTTAACAATGTATACTACAAAAGCTATTACTCCAGCGATGGCAGACGCATTTAAAAAAGCTTGGATTGATTTTGAACATATTGTTATGTTAAATTAGCAAGACTTACAATTATTAGTTGCTTACAGAGGAGCACATGGAAAGAATGGTTAGTTTTCACAGATTATTAAACAGGAAGATGTAGAAGGCTCAGGAGGTGGTCCTGGGGCTTCTTATGGTATTAATGCTGGACATGATTTGATTAAAGATTCAATGAAAGCTTTAAATGCGTCAAAAATTGAAGAGTTTTTATAGTATCATTTAAATGGATTATTAAATTAGTTGGAAACTCCTATTAATAAGCATGAAGCTTATTTAATTCATAAATATCATTAGGCGCAATTAACAATAGCTCAAATGAATGCCAGTAAAGTACATTTAACTGGCATGCTTTATAGAGACGCTTTTTATGGCGGAACAGCTGGATATTATTATAGTGGACAAGGATTGGGTAAGGCATATGACGCTTTTATGAATCATATGGCAAATAAAGAAACTCATATTTTTAATTATTTACGCTCTGGAGGATAGAATGAAGCAAATAATATTTCTTTAGTAACGCATAGAACAACAAGTGTTTTCATTGAAGAGGGCGGAGTTGAAGAATATGGACATTTTCCACAATTATTAAAAGATTCAACAAATCATATAGGGTGGTATACTGGAGGAGATATTATTATTGTAAATCCCGAAACAATGAGTGTTGTATATAATATATAGCTAAAGACAACAACAGCAAATAAACCATCTGTTTTTGGTGAACGAGTGGAAAAAATTCGTAACTTTTTAAAAGGATTTTAGGAGTTAACACCAAATGAGAAAGCAGAAAGGATTTTTGATTTTATGCTTACCTCAATCTCTAACTAGGACGCTTTTAATAATTTACCACAAGAAGATATTGATGCTTTAATTGAAAAAGAACTAATGATTAAAATAAAAAATTGACTTACGTCAAAATTTTTGTTATAATATATATAGAATAATAGAGAAAAAGGAGATGTTTATAATGGCAAAAATTACATTTTCAAAATTGGCATTAACTAAAAATACAGAAGTAGCAACTTTTACTTGGAAAGATTAGATTGTAGAAGTTAAGCAGTATCTTCCAATTCAAGAGAAATTAGATCTTATTGCTTCTGTTCTTAATCAATGTCAAGATGAAAATAATTTTATTAATGAGGCAAAAATGGCACTTTTCATGAATTTGGAAGTTGTCTATAGATATACAAATATCACATTTACAGAGAAGCAAAAAGAAGACCCTGCTAAACTCTATGATTTACTCGCGGGCAGTGGATTTTTTGACGATGTATTTACAGTTTTGCCGCAATCTGAGTATAAGTGTATTGTAATGTGGTTGAGTAAAACAGCCGATCATATTTACGATTATCGTAATAGTGTGTATGGTATTCTTGATGCTTTGAATACGGACTATAGTAATCTTGAATTAGACGCCGAAGCTTTAAAAGAAAAAATTGCTGATCCTAATTCATTAACTTTACTAAAGGACGTTCTAACCAAATTAGGTTAATTCATAATGATGCTTCTGTAAAAAATATAGGAGTAATCGGGGATAGGAATGATTGTTCCTGTCCCCTTTATTTTTTTATTTAAAATTTCGGAGAGAAAGGAGTAGTATAGTAAATGGCTAAACAATTAAATGTTAATTTAAATGTGTAGGCTAATACTAGAGATGCTAAAAGAAATCTAGAAGATTTATCATCTATTCTCAATAAAATTAGTGTTGCAACAAAGCTTGATGTTAATGATTAGTCTTTAAAAGAAGCTAAATAGGCTGCTATAGATTTACAGCAGCATTTAAGTAAAGCTGTGAATGTTGATACTGGAAAGTTAGATTTAAATAAGTTTTCTCAAAGTTTATCTAAAGCCGGTTAGAATTTATAGCAATTACACAATAAATTAACAAAACTTGGTCCAGATGGCCAGCAAGCTTTTTTGCGTTTGGCTTAGAGTATCGCTTAGGCAGATTCTTCTACATTAAGTCTTGGAGCAAAACTATCTTAGCTTGGTACAACTCTAAAAAATACTGCTAGATGGCAAATTTCATCTAGCATTTTACATGGATTTATGGGTGCCCTACAAGGTGCTTATGGTTATGCTTAGGATTTAAATAAAAGTTTAAATAATATTAGAATTGTTACTGGTTAGTCTATTGATTAGATGGCTCAATTTGCTGATGAAGCTAATAGAGCAGCAAAAGCTTTAAGTACAACTACAACGTCATATACAGATGCTGCTTTAATTTATTATCAGCAAGGTTTAACGGGAGAAGCCGTTACTGAGAGAACTGAAGCTACTATCAAATTGGCAAATGTTTCTCGTTAGAGTGCGGAAGAAGTTTCTAGCTAGATGACCGCCATTTGGAATAACTTTGATGATGGCAGTAAAAAACTAGAATATTATGCTGATGTAATTACAGCTTTAGGTGCTGCAACTGCTTCTAGCTCTGACGAAATCGCTTAGGGTCTATAGAAGTTTGCGGCAGTTGCTGATACGGTCGGTTTGAGTTACGAAAAAGCCACTGCGGCCTTGGCTACAGTCGTCGCAGAGACTCGTCAAAGTGCAGATGTAGTTGGTACTGCATTTAAGACAATGTTTGCCCGTTTCTAGGGTGTTACTTTAGGAGAAACTCTGGAAGACGGAGTAGGATTAAATAAATATTCCAAGGCATTGGCTACTGTTGGAGTCGATATTCTTGAGGCGAACGGTAATCTAAAAGATATGGATACCATTCTTGATGAGTTAGGCGAGAAGTGGAATTAGATTGGTAATGCTCAACAAGTTGCTTTAGCTGAAACTGTTGCCGGTACTAGATAGTATGCTCAGTTTATGGCTATTATGGAAAATTATGACAAAATTTTAGCTAATTAGAAGCTGGGTGAAGGTGCTGAAGGAACTCTTTAGAAACAAGCTGATATTTATGCTGAATCATGGGAGGCCGCAGGAAAGAGAGTAAAAGCGGCTGCTTAGAGCATTTACTCAGATCTATTGGATGATAAGTTTTTTATTTCTTTGCTGAATGGTTTTGAAAAGTTTTTAACCGGAATACACAATGTTATTGAAGGTTTTGGTGGGCTTAAAGGTATTTTATTATTGGTTAGCTCTATTTTTATGACTCATTTTGCTAAGGAAATTCCTGCAAAGTTAGCCGAGTTAACTAGTAATATCAATATTTTAACTGGGGCAGCTGAACGAAACAAATAGGCTACTATTGAGTAGGCAACAAAGTATGCAGAAGAAACTGCTGCGATTACTGGAAAAAGTAATGCCCTATCTGCTGAAAATTAGATGATTGTTACTACATTAAAGATGACTTCTGATTTAAATGAAAAGAGAAAAGAACTTTCTAAAACTGAAATTGCTGCTTATGAATCAAAAATTCGTTTAGTTGAAGCGTATGGCAGACAAACCGCTGCTATTGGTGCAGAAATCGATGCTTTGAATAAAGAAGCAAATTCTGCTTCGCGTAATATTGCTGGATCATTAATGCGAACTGGTAATTGGGCAGTTTCAAATAAAGTTATGAATGCAGCTTCTGCTCGTCAGGATCAATTAAATGAATATAAAGAACAAGTTTAGAACGGTAGGCTTACAACTCCAACCGGAGGTAATAAATTTGCGACACCTCAATAGAGACAAGAATATATTGAAAATGAATAGCTTGAAATTGATAAAATGAAAGGCGGAAAAAACCTTCTAGCTGAATTAAAAGCAGAAACTACTCAATTTGGTAAGATGTCTGTAGCTGTTAATACTGCAAAAAATTCTGTTTAGAGGTTTAATGATGCCTTCGAAGAAGGAAAAAATAATCCAAAACAAATGAATGAGTTAAAGGCTCAGTTAGAACAATGCGGGTAGTCGTTAAAGGAAGCTGGACTTGACGTTACGGACTTTGAACAAGCATTAAATAACGGAGATATAAAAAGTGCAATTGAAATCTTAGAAACTTTAGAAGAAGAAAATAATTCTGTGGGCAATTCTTTTATGCAATCAGAGGTTCGTATTTAGTAGATTTTAGATGCTTTAAAAGCTTTAGGAGCAGATTCTAAAGAAGTTGAAAAATTACGCACTGCCGTTGAGCAAGGTACTATTTCTCAAGAGGAATTTAATCAAAGAATTAAAGAAATGCAAGAAGGACTGGCGGAGACTCAGGTTCACACAATATAGTACTCTGAAGCTTTGGGTACAATGGTTGGTACTATCACTCAACTAGCAATGGGTATTCAAGCTATTAAACGCATTGGAGATATTTGGTCTAACGACGATTTGTCAAATGGAGAAAAATTGCTTTAGACGGCAACTTCATTATCTATGGTTTTACCTATTTTAACGACTCTTTTAAATAAAGAAAAATTAGCAAATATAACAGCTGCGGCAGCTAGATTACTCGGCGTTAAGTCTATCACAGATGAAAATGCTGCTCATTTATTGTCTATACCGATTAAAAAAGCTAGCGGAGAAGCAGGATGGATTGCTCTTGGACCCTTGCTTGCTTTTGTTGCTATTGCTGGTGGAGCAATAGCTTTAATTTATACGTTGGCTAAAGCGATTGAAACACCTGCTGAGAAGTTAAAAAGATTAAAAAAAGAATAGGAATCTTTGCAAGAGGGTGCCGAAGAAGCAAAATAGGCTTGGCAAGATTTATAGGACACATTAAATAATTATGATACTGCTTTAAAAGGATTACATGAATTAACTGTTGGCACATAGGAATTTAATGATAAATTAAAAGAGGTCAATGAGACCGCTAGAGAGGTTATTGACTCATTAAATCTTGTTTTTGGTGAAGATTGGTATTATGGAAAAAATGGAGAAACTTTATATACTCAAGCGGGTCAAGATAAAATTGATTTAGTGTCTCAAAGTATTGAGAATGGCTAGTAGGCGTTAGAATGGAATTTATTACAAAAAAATAGAGAATATGAAGAATATTAGTGGGAATTAGAACATAGAAATCAAGGTTTAATAGATAAAAATGCTTATTATAATATTCAAGAACAAGGATATGAAGATTACTTTAAAGCTAGAGGATATGAAAATAATTTTTCTGAAGAACAAAAAGAATATAATATGCAAGAGAAGTTTTATAATACGCTGTTTGAGACTGCTAAAGGCGTATTAGAAACTTCTGATGCCTTTAATAAATATACAGGTACTTTAGATGCAAATGCATTTGCTCAAGAAGAGCTTGATTATTTGGTCAATTCGTTATTGGTAAAAGTAAATGATTCAAGTCTTGCTAATACGTTAACAGAAGAAGATAGATAGAATCTTGCCGGAGAGTTAGCATAGAATTTTGTTGATATGTTTGCTTGGGGTAACACCATTAATCGTGAACAGTTTAGTGATTACAATTACAATCGTGAAGCTGGTATGATTGCTGGTCTATTGGATTCTTCTAATCCATACGCAAATTTAGCAGCATAGGCAGTATTTTAGGACTAGAATAAAGTTAATGAGATTTACAATACCGCAGGCGATTTTGATGCTGATAAAGAATGGGAAAAATTAGGATATAATTTATTACCTCAAGAAACTCAAGATAAAATTCTTAATGGTATGAAAAAAGAAGAATTTATTCTTAATACAAGAATTAAGGATATGTTCTTAGAATAGGCAAATAATCTCTTAACAGATATTGATTAGATTGATTTTTCTAATAAAAAAACTGGTGATATCTTTCAAAAGATGCTTACCAATAATTTATCAGCTATTAGTCCAGAAGATTTAAAAGATTTTAATCCTTCTGCAGAAGATAAAAAGAATTTTGCTAAAATTTGGGAAGTTTTGTATGGAACACCTTTGCAAGATGTAGATAAGGAAATTGAATCAATATAGCAAAAATATAACGCTGCAGATTTCTATCGTACTCAATTAAAAGGCGTAGATGCGACTCGCGAGTCTATTAAAAATCTCAGTAAAGAATTAGGTTCATTAAAGCTTGGTGATACGATTGATCCAAACGTTTATCAAGAATTATCTTCTAATTTATAGAGTTATTTTACTTTAATGGAAGATGGAACTTATAAACTGATAGGTGATGCAGAATAGCTTAATGCAGCATTGTTTAGAGAAAAAGTTTCTGGATTTGAAAATGATTTATCTTATTATGATTAGATCAGTAATACCCAAAGGACTGTGGAAGGTGCGGGTTATGATCTATAGTTTAATAATTTAACTGCTGGAGAAGCTCAATAGAGAGATGCGACTGCGATAGCATATGCTATGACAGCAGATTCATTATAGCAATTAAATCAGGTTAAGGAGAGATTTAATGAACTAAATGTTCCAGAAATAACATAGACGCTTGCAATTAATGAAGCTTTATAGGATTTAGCTACAAAATATACAACTTGCACAGATGAATTAAGAGATTTTTAGGCTGCTTTAGCAACAAATAACCGAGAATTAATTGAAAATAAGCAAGAGGCTCTTGAATATTCTATCCATACAGCTGAATTAGCTGAAACTATGAGTTTGTCTGTTGACGATATAGAAGATTAGGCAAGAGCATTTTTAGATACAGAAGAATCTATTAAGCAATTGGTAGATAAAGAATAGGATTAGCAAAAAGTTGCTACAAAAATGGCTGCTTTGAATCAATCTATGAACAAAGGTGTTACAACGCTTTCTAAGAATTGGGAAACCTGGAAGAAAACTTTGGCGGAAAGCGACAAAACATCTATGGATTATATTGATACCGTCCAAGACATGAAAAAAGTATTAAAAGATCTTGTCGGCATTGTAGATGAAGATTTTATTCCAGATGGTTTTTTTGACAATATTAAAACCGATAAAAATTTAATGACTTTGATGGATTAGGCTGCCTAGGGTGATGCAAAATCTATCAACTTACTTGGTACAGCATTAGCAAAAGCATCTGTTGAGAGTATGAATTTCGCAGAGGGAATGAATGTTAGTAACGCAGCTTTTCTCGCTAATTCTGGGTCTGATCTTACAAGTATGTTTGAGGCCACTATGGCTTCGTCTGAAGAAGTATTTAATTATTATAGAGATAATGTTTTAGAGGGCATCACCGCATTAGAAACAGCAATCTAGGATGGAACCCTATAGGCAGGTCAAGATATTACAACTTTAATGGATGGGACTGGAGCATCTTGGGTTGATTCATTAAATGCTATGGCAATAGCGACAGGAATGTCTGTTAGTGAAATGCGGTCTATGCTCAACTCTCTTGGCATTGAAGCTGAAATTGGCGTAAAAGAAGAAACCGTAGTTTAGAAAGTTCCAAAATACTATACAAAGACGCTTATTAAAGAACTAGGAGATCCAGTAACAGGAAACGGTAGAGTAGTAGAAACTTCTACGTGGTAGGATGGATATGATACTGTTGAGGGTAAAATGGAAGTTGCCCAAATCAACATGGGTAAAGAAAATGCTGGAAAGCAGCCAAAAACAATTCGTTATACCGGTCGCTCTGCTCCATCTACTTCTTCTTATGAGTAGGATACTAGTGGAAAAGGTGGCGGCGGAGGAAGCTCAAAATCCAATACCAAATCCGTAGAAGAGCATATTGATGAAGAGCATCGTTATGATGAACTTAATAAGCAATTAGAAGGTTTATCAAAACAGTATGATCGTCTAGGTAAAGCCAGAGATAGAGCTTGGGGCAAGAACAAGGTTGCTCTCTTAGAGCAAGAACTTAATAAACTCAAGCAAATGTAGAAGGTTTATGAAAAATACTTATAGACCGTAGCTGGCGATAACTGGAAGAATCTTCACGATACTCTCCAAAGTGGCGGTAATGTAGGTGCGTTGATTCGCTCTGGTAAAGCCGGGGGAGATTTATAGAAGGATTTTAATAAAATCGTTTCTGTAGTCAAAAACGCTATTGAATATAAAACAAAAGATAAAAACGGAGACGAGAAATTAGTTTAGGTTGATTGGCGAGGATTAAAAGACGTTATTGGCGTTGATGCTATGCTCAATGAGTTTGGTGAAATAGCAAATAGAGATGATATTGAAGAAGCTATTGAAGCCTGGTGGAATAAACAGATGGACGAATGGAATGAAATGAGTCCAGATGAGCAAGCATTAAATCAAGGTCAACTCACTTAGCTTCAAGCCATTAAATCTTACATGGAAAAAATCCTAAATCAATACAGTGAAACAGTTAATACATTTACTGAAAACTCTGATAAATTGATGGATAATTTCTATGCACAACAAGATAAGTTCTACGAAGAGTTCCGTTATAAGGTAGATTTAAAAGTTGAAATTAGTGAACGCTCATTGAAGCGCATTGAATACGCTATCAAAGTATTGGGCGATAATATATATAAAGTTCCAGAAGTAATGCAAACTTGGTTTGATTAGAGAGTAAATAAAACCAAAGATGAAGTTAAAAACCTTGGCAGTACTTGGACTTCTGCTTTTTATGATGCATAGGCGGCATATTAGTCAGGATAGATTAGTCAAGCAGACTATGTGCAAACTATTAAGGATGCTCAAGACGGTCTTTATTAGTGCATTGATGAGTTGTTAGAAATCAACGAAGAAATGCGTGAATACTATAAGAATGTATTAAGTAAAGTCAAAGAAGAAATGTCTCGTATTACTGATGAAATGGATCATTAGTTAAATACATTTACTCACTTAACGAATGTTCTTTCATTGCTAGGTAGAGAGACAGATTATGAAGCTCTTGGTGTTATTCTTAATGGTTAGTTAAAAGCAACTAGAAATGGATATGAGGTTTCTAAGGCTCAAACAGAAATGTATCGTCGTTAGGTTGAATCTGCGGAAGCAGAATTACAAGCCCTAATGGCAGAAGGTGTTTCTGATGCGGCTTTAGAAGAGTGGAAAAATGCTGTTCTATATCCTGCTAAAGAAGCTTTATTAGAAGCCGAAGCAGAAATGTAGGCTGATTTTGAGGCTTATTTAGAAGTTATCAACGCTATCTATGAAAATAAAATTAATAAGATTTATTAGGATTCAGAGCGTCGTTTATCTGGCGCTTGGGGTAGCTTTGATGAAGTTAATAAGGCAATGGAGCGTCAGCATGCTCTTGATGACGAATATCTTACAAAAACAAATTAGATTTATGAAACAAATACCCTATTAAGAAAATTAGCATAGGACATAGATAAAACAAACAATCAAGCAGCAAAGACGAGAATTAAAAACTTCTCCGATGAAATTGAGGGGTTGTAGCAGAAAACAAAACTCAGCAAAAGCGAGTTAGATATTGCTAAAGCTCGTTATGAAGTCTTACTGGCGGAAATTGCTCTTGAGGATGCTCGTAATGCTAAATCGACAGTTAGATTATAGAGGGATAATGAGGGTAATTATGGCTATGTCTATACCGCAGATGCTGATGCTATCGGAGATGCGGAATAGGGATTAGAAGATAAGAAAAACGATTTATATAATCTTGTTTTAGGACAGGCAAATGATTATACAGAAAAAATTATTCAATTAACACAAGAGCGTAATGCAGCTTTACAGCAGTTGGATATGGATTATAAGGAAGGACGTATTAAAGACGAAGAAACTTATAATATGCTTAAAGCTGATATTATTAATAAATATAACGATTTAATTTAGGCAGATTATGAAAGTTATTATAGAGCTCTTGAATGGTTGGATGTTACAGCCGCCACGGATCATACAGAAGCCTGGGGTACTAGTTTTCAAGATATTCTTACTCTTGGAGAAGATTTTTAGAATGAAACTAATACTCTTATGGCTGAAACTGGTTCTGCTATTAGTGAGCTAAATGCATTACGAGCAGAAGCTACAGAAGAAGCAAAAGTTGGAGCTGGAGAACTTGAATAGCAAGTTGAGGAATTAACTAAAGCCAATGATGAATTAGCGAAAACAATGACTGGTGAAGTTATTCCTGCTATGGGAACTGTTCTTACTACAGCACAACAATTAACTGCCGAATGGGTCAGACAGTATGATGAAATTATGGCATTGATTGATGCATATTTAGGTTTAATTGATGCGATGAATGCTGAATTGAATGCTATGGCGGATATGAGTGATTAGTCAGAAGAGTTTGATATGAATAAAGACTACTCTCTTGCGGCAACCTAGAAATTTTTGGAGAGTGGCGGAGTAATTACTTAGGCTGTTCTTGATGAATTAACAAATAGAGCTAAGAAAGAAGAGCTTAATGGTGGACATAATTCAGCATGGGCAACTAATGAATAGATTCTAGAAATGATGTCAAGAGCATCTGCTGGCGACCAATAGGCAATGGGATTTTTGTAGTCTATTGCCGGAGGCGATTAGTTCTATAGATCGTCAACCATGGATGAATTTGGGGTTACTGGAGAAGGTTATTCAACAGGTGATCTACAGTAGAGTATTGATCAAAATGTTGAAAGTAATCAATAGCTTAAAGAATCTCTGGATAATAGTAACACTTTACAAGAAGAAACCGGAGCTAAAATAGAGGAATCTGGTTAGACTGTTGAAAATGCAGCAACCACAATACAAGAGTCTGGCGAAAGCTTATAGACTTCCAATGAAGAGCTTGGAAGCACGCTGACTGAAGCAAAAGATGATATGAATAGTTCTTTAGACGATACAGCTGAAAGAGTTGAAACAGCAGCCGACGATAACGCTGAACGATTAGAAACAGCAGCTGATGAATCTGCTGAAAGAATTGAAACAGCAATAAGTGAAGCGACGTCTACTCTTACAGAAGCAGCAGCGACTCTGGGCGGACAGATGGAAAGTGCCGCTGGAACTATTGCCGGAGCTGTTGAATCTGGTTCTGCGGCAATTGCTGGTGCTGTTGCTAGTGCAGCAGCTTCAGCGGCTTCAGCTGCATCGAGTGCTGCGGCAGCTGCTTCTGCCGCGGCGAGTATTAGCTCCTATGATACTGGTGGATATACTGGGACATGGGGATCTACTGGTAAGTTAGCTGTTTTACATGAAAAAGAACTTGTTCTTAATGCAGATGATACAGAAAATATAGTGTCTGCAGTTGGTATGCTGAGAGAGTTCTCTTCTGCTATTGATCTGCGGGCAGCCGCAAGTAACCTTTCTTCTGGCTTAAGTTCTCCAAATTATAGTGTAGGTGGATAGGTTGTAGAACAGGATGTTACAATTCATGCTGAATTCCCGAATGCTACTAATCATAGTGAGATTGAAGAAGCCTTTAATACTCTTATTAATAGAGCTTCTCAATACGCGAATAGACATTAAAAATATAAGGAGAGGGTTTCCCCTCTCCTTTTTTTTATTGGTCTAAAGAGAACATTTGACTTACAAAAAAAATTATGTTATTATAGAAATACAGAGATAAAGGAGTGAATAATAACTATGGCTGATTATGCAGAGGTTTTATTAGAAGCTATGGATATAATCTCTAAGAAGTAGATTGATGCCGTTTCTTTTGATAAAACCATAGAAGCAACAATTATCAATACGAGTAAAGCAGCAGACGGTATTTATACTGTAGCTTATGGAAATTCCAAGTTTACTGCTTACAGCACTGAAACTGCATATAGAGAAAATGATGTAGTTATGGTTACTGTTCCACAGGGTAATTTTGATAATTAGAAAATAATTATCGGTAAAAAAGTAGATGATATGAACACTCCTTTAGTTTATAAGTCTCCTTTTTAGTAGATAATTAATGTAACGAATAATTTAATAGAGGAAGACGTTGGGATTTTTGGATGTTGGGCTAATGGAGGTACAACACTAGGATTGGAAAATGATCCAGGATGGAACTTAGACGTCTTAGATTTTAAAGATTCAAATGCTCATACAAAGCCGCAAGCCACCTAGCAGAATCCAGATCCAAAATATTATGGATTAATTTGGGATAGTGGAGATATTTTTGAAACACAATTTACAAGATTAGGTTTATAGGCTTAGTTTTGTACGTGGCTTAGCGAGTATAATACCACTTTTGGTAATTATGGTCTAGCCTTACAATTAACTTTTAAGTGCGTTGATATCCCCGATCCACCAACAGCGAATGATCCTCCAAATACTTTTTATAAGATTGTTACTTTTGATAGCAATGGATTTTTTGGGGATGTGTATAATTTTGAGACATATTATACACAAGAAACCGTTTTTGATTTAACCGAGTTTACAAATTATCCTATTGTAAATATATAGCTGTTTGGATATTAGCGTAATAATTTCTTTAATGCCGATGGTGACGATATTTATTAGAACGAAGGCTTTACCCCGGATTTTACCGGTGGTTTTATGACTATCAATCCAAATATTTTTATAAAAGATCCATATATTTGCTTGGGTATTGCGGCAGAAGATTTTATTACTGATACAGCAACTTTGATTACACCAAATTCGTTAACATATCAAAAATATTACGATGAATCTCATAATGACGCTTGGTTATATGAACAAAACGCAAAACGTATATAGCTGCGATGGATTCATAAATTTGAAAAAGAAGATGTAATTAAAGCGGTTGAGGACAATGAATTTCCAAGAGATTATGAAGTTCGTTGGTATAGATACTAGCTTGGAGCCAAGAGTCCTGATTAGTTTGCTGGGGCGCATTGGACCAGATTTTATGGAGTACATTCTGCGGGTCCAAATTGGCCCAGTAAAAAAACTGGAGAATGGGTTATTACCTAGGAAGAAATCCAAGGGAATCCCGATCTTGACTTAGCTACAGATAATATTTTTATTGATTTTGAACCAAATATTAATTGGCAAGAAGAATAGCTAAAAGCTATTGTATTAAAAATAGAATCCAGCGTTGGAGATCATCAAATCTACAGATTGATTGCGGTTTCTAATACATTGACATTTACAAACGATGATAATGTTAGAAGTCAAGCCACGATTATTGATTCTAACGCTTTAGCTATTGTTTATGACGATGAAGAAAAAGGACATTACTTCCTTTATAATCGTGCAGGTAATATCAACGAGAACGAAGATAAAGAAGTTCGTCAATTAAGAGCGGTTTTTGATAGGGACGTAGATAATGTCTATGAAAAGTCAGATTTAAACGTAGAAGATTGCTATAGTGTAATATGGACTTTTCCCGATATAAATGCCAACACGATGATTATTCCTATGGACAGCTCTGATAAGGTGACAGCAAAACCGGCTGTGCCAGATGCAAACGGTTAGTTTATTTTTACAGGAGTAAATACGGTTGGTTTTACTATTAAAGACCATTTAAATAATAACGCAACCTAGAATACAATTAAGTTGGAAGTTATCTTAAAAGGTGAAACTTTTACTGCCTAGGTTTAGCCAATCTTTGGTACGGCAGGTACTTCTGGATCTGACTATACCATTATATTAGTATGGGAAAATAATGAAAATGCTTTAAATTTGTCTGAGCAAAAATCTTTTGAATATAAGGAGAAAGATAGTCAAAATAACTTAATATAGGTTTAGACTCCAGCACAATATCCAGCCCTTTCTGGAAAAGCTTATTTATATGATTAGGTTGGATAGTTAGTTGATATTTAGGCTGAAGAAGCTCATTATGAATTTTCATGGTATAGAACCTATGAGCCGCAGCAGGTCGTAAATGGTTTAGTAAAAGCTTCTAATACTATGAAGTATCCCGTGAGAAAGAATGGCACATTGGAAGCCCTGGATATTCAAGATGCTTCAGATATTCCAACTTATCTTATTGATGATAATAATACTTAGAAATATAGATACAGTTTAACAGAAGGAGAGAAAGGGTTTGTTGAAGATAATAATCCTCCTGGATTATATTACCAAGCCATTGGAGATAATAATCTTGACGCAATTGAATTTCAAGAAATACCTATTACCTTATGTCCAGATGATGACGGATATGTCTATTAGTATGCTGGAGCTATTAAGGGAACAGGAAAATAGAGAACCTATTATTATAGTGGTATAAAACGAGCTTTTGTTAAATATAATGATACTTTTATCATAGATCCTTGGGAAGAATATTCTGAGGTTGAGACTTATTATGAACCTATAAAAACCAGTGAGAGGATTTATAATAGTTAGCATTTAACGATTATAAATGATCAAGATCCTGACAACAAAGGGCATGTGATTTTATATGGTAATCCTGACCCAAGCTGCTTATATATTTTACAGGTGGCATTAAAAGATTTTGGTGATTATGATTTAGTTGCAAGATTTCCTATTCCTTTAAAAAACGGGGAGCTAAGTGCTGCTTCAGAGATTAATAGTAATACTGCTCAAGGACAGAAACTATTTGTTGTTGACTATATTGAAGGGGCTGCTGATGTTAGATACGCAACAACTGGAGAAACAGATTTTAATAAAAATCCTTATTAGATTACGTGTAGGCAATATGATATAAATCAAGGCAAATTTGTGACCTTAAGAAATGGATATTCTACAGATGATAATCTACACGGTACTTGGGGATTGATTTATGATCCTCCAGAAGACATTAATGCATCGCATACATTTTTACCATCGCTTGAGGCAGTAGCAGCGTCATCTAATAATGCATCGCCTCGGTATTTATTACATCCTCCTGGGCTATATTTTAAAGATACTCCATTGTATGGAGTAATGTTTATCTTAACATCAGGAATTAATTGCGGCGGTGGAAATCAATTGGCTGCTGGGACTGTTTTGTGGACATAGCCAATTTATTCTTATCAAGACAATTACCCTTCTACAACATTAAACAAGTGGAATGGTAAAGATATTGAAACCGACAATGATACTGGTACAATTGTTGCTAATGGTTTTGCCGCAGGTAAGAAAGAAAGAGATAATACTTTTACCGGCGTTGTTTTAGGTGATTGGTCCAGAACAGATACTGATTCATTTATTACAAAATAGACAGGGGTGTATGGTTTTAATCATGGCGCAATGTCATATTCATTGCGAGATGATGGCACTGCCTTTTTTGGTAAAGATGGTAGAGGTAGAATTTATTTATCTGGCAATAAAGCTTAGATATATTCCTCTGAGTGGCTACTAGCTCAAGAAGGTATGCTTTTAGATATAGATGATGGATATGTAAAAATGATTCGCAACGTCCATCGTGGTAGTTTACCCTATATTTTTGGTAACGATCAAAACTTTTAGGACCAGGTAAGGCTATAGACGGCTCTTGGTAATCCAATTTTTTATTTATAGTAGTATAAGCCATCCGTGAAGACGGCCAATGGAGGAAATGATATCTACTGGGATACGAATGGTGAGTCATCTATTTATATTCCATGTAGTTTTACCGAAATTTTAGTACCGAAGGATGTATCAAATGTTTATAGTTATAGACATACTTATGTTAATGATCATTTTGGAAAAGGTGCGATAGATTATTTAAGAACATCTAAAATTGTGGATGGAAATAATGGACAATGCTATTTTTGGTATGCTAGTGTTTCTGTTTATGCAGAAGATATGGACGCAAATGCAATACACCCATCTGTTACTAATTATAGTATAGAATCACTAAAAACGAATGTTATTACTGAAAATAATAAAAATATTTTAATATTGAACGATGAAGAACATAATAATATTGAAGCTAGAACGTGTTTAGTTAAAGAAGAGGAGTTTTGGGAATATGAAGCAGCGAATAATATTAGTACTACAAACAATCAATCTTCTTGGGCTTCTAGTTAGAAGATACTACATAAAAAAAGAAAGACTTATTACTTTCTATTAGGATATATTAATGATAATGTTAGCGATATATTATTCAAAAATAAAGAAATTATCTTAGAAACAATTGAAAATGATTATACTAACGGGTATACGCAAACAGGTTTAACCGATAAACCTCGTATAACTTATGTTAGAGCCGTTGACTATAAGATTATTAATATAGATAATAATTTTCCTGAGTAGGCACCAGGATTTTATTTTGTGCCAGCTACTTCAGAACGAGACACTTAGATATATATTTTTAATATGGCGCTTGAGATTAACTACGATTCAAATTAGCCATATGTAAGTCAAGATAGTTTAATTACAAATATGCCAGTTGATATGGAATATTATACCAATCAAGGAGAACTTAAAGATAAGTATATCACTTTAAGCGTGGCAGAAAAAGAATGGCCTTTGGGTATAGGAACAACAAAATCTATCGGGTCTCGGAAATTCCGTGTTAACTGGGAAGGGTAGTTGTATGCGGAGGATGGAATTTTCTCAGGTAAAATTACATCCCATGAAGGCGAAATTGGCGGATGGATTATTGCTTAGGATATGTTATATTCTAAATATTAGGGCACTCCTATTCGCAGTGAAACTGGTTGGAATGGCGTAATTTTAGATGCCTACGATGGAAGTATTTATGGTGCCAATATTTATACAAAAAAAGGTCGTATTGGTGGATGGTGGATTAAACCAGACAATCTTTATGGTGGCAATACTATGTTACATCGTAATAATGGTATTATTACTGATGTTGTAAAAATTAAAGAAACTTCAACTGATGTTGATCGGTTCGGAGATGCGACATCTTGGAATTATTTTGGTGGCATGGGTTATGTTAGTGCCAATTTTTCTACTATTGAATCAGATGACCGGGAACCTGGTGTAGGAGTATTTTATGGATTGTCGGCATCGTCTAGTGAGGCTATATACAAAGTTAATGCATACAATCTTGGTTTTAAATGGTTTGGTCCATATATGTCAATTAATATGAAACCACCCACAGGAAGTCAAAATCCACCCCAAGGAACTCTACAAGGGACAAAATATTGGCGTTTTGGCGGAAATCATCAAACAGCATTTTATATTCAAGATATGATATTATTCTCTGTTAAATTAAAAGATAATGAGAATAATGAACTTTCGTTTGAAGGCATTCTAAACGATGACGATAAGGCTTTTTATTTTAAATCAAAACCTAATGGTGGCGATGAATTATCTTTAGCAACGTTTAAAGAAAACTATATACAATTAAAAGGCGGAGCCAATACTTATATTGCGGTTGATAATCGAACTAGTAGTGATAAACAAGGCGTTTTTTTATACGGCGATCAAAATAATTATTTGCAGTTAGACAAGTCTACTGGAGCAGGAAATTTACATATAAAGCCAAGTTCTGGTAATGCCACCTTGAGTATTGCGGCAGAATCATCAGCCCCAAATATTACAATCTCCGCCATTGGTTCAAATAATGGAACATCAAGTGCTACATTTACCGGTGGAAGTGGTAATAGTACAATTTCTTTAAGTGGACCAGACAGAATAACACTTGCTGCTGGAAATAGCGGTGGTTTTATAAGTATTGCAACTGGTAGTAATGGTTCCATAGGTATTACAGCTCCTGGAGGAGATATAGCAGCTACTGGAGCCAGGTTTACAATGACTGTGCCTATGACCGGTCAAAGTGGTATATACGCTCAATTTGGTTAATGAGCGTTTTATATATAAAATTTTAAGATATAAAGGAGTTTTTTAATCATGACTATTACAAGAGAACAAGTAGAACAGCTTACTCGCATTTACAACACAATGCTTGAGGTTCGTACAAAAGGCGAAGATACTTTGGTTATGGCAGATTGCCTCAGAGCGCTAGAGCAGGTAGTGACTGATGTAATTAAAGCCAACAATGAAAATTCTGCTGCGCCTGCGGCCGCAGGTACTGAATCAGAAGCGGAGTAATTAAATATGGCAGGCGTTTATGAGAAACTATATCCACCCACTATTGGAAGTTCCATGCCTGCTTTTTACCAAGAAAATGGGACGGCAACTATTGTCGTCCCATTTTCTATGAATAGAGCCGTTTCTGCTGACGATATTTCTGGCTTTAGAATAAAAATTAAAACCGTACAAAGTAATAGATATATTTGTTCATTGGACTGTACTGAAATTTCTAATTCTATTACAAATAGAGAAGCTAGATTCGTTTGGAGTTTTGATAGTTAGGAAACTAATTATACAGTCAGATTAGGTCAGTATTTAAAAATTCAGATGGCTTATATTGGTAAAGATGGAACAATAGGATATTTTTCTACTGTTGGAATAATAAAGTACACTTCAAAACCAGAAGTTAGTATTTAGCGTATGTTTGCAGCGGATCAGAATGTTATTCCTTCGTTTGAACAATAGTGCTGTGGAGTATATAAAACAACCGAAGACAAAAGCGAAAGACCATATTCGTATTGTTTCTTTTTATATGATTTTTCATAGGGTCTTGTTGAAACAAGTGGATGGAAATTACACAATACAAGCGTAAATACGGTTATGTCAGAATCATTATCTTTAGATGAAACCTCTGATATTTATAGATTTACTTCTCTCTTGGTGCCAGATCAACTATATTATATATAGTATGCAGTAAGAACTATTAATAATTTAGAAGTTTATAGTCCAATGTATGCTTGTATGGATTGTAGCACGACAAATTCAAGTCTTAATGTAGATTTGATTGCAGAGAATATTTTTGAAGAGGGGTATATAGAATTAAAACTTGTACAAAAAAATGCTTCTGCCACTTTAACAGAACCAGTATCCATTGAGATTTGTCGTTCTAGTAAGGTTGATGGATATACTACTTGGTTAGTATTAAAACGCAAATATTTTACTTCTTACGAAGAAGTTTTTAATTGGATTTTTAAAGATTTTACAATAGAGCAAGGCATTACTTATTAGTATTGTTTTAGACAGTATAATTCTACAGGAGTTTTGTCTGATCGCGTAGAATCAAACTATATTATTGCCGATTTTGAAGATATGTTTTTGTGGGATGGCGTAAAACAATTAAAAATTAGATTTAATCCAAAAGTATCTTCTTTTAAAACTACTCGTTTTGAATAGAAAATTGATACTATAGGTAGTAAATATCCTTTCATTTTTAGAAATGGTGTTGTTAGCTATAAAGAATTTCCTATTGCTGGATTAATTTCTTATACAGCCGATAATAATGAATGGTTTGCGAAAGCGTCAGAGCTTGATTTAATTTCCACTGATTAGATTCGCAGGGGCGGCTCGCCGGTCAACCAAACCCTTGATGATTATAATAATACAGACAATCCTGCTTATAGCGGTAAATCATGGGAGCGTAGTGAAACCCTTGATTCTGTAGGATATAATATGCGTGCCGAGCGATTATTTAAATTAAAATTATTAGATTGGCTTGGCGATGGTAAAATTAAAATGTTTAAATCTCCTCAAGAGGGAAATTATTTAGTTAGATTGTTAAATGTGTCTTTAACTCCAGAAGATAGAATTGGAAGAATGTTACACAATTTTTCGTGCACTGCTTATGAAGTTGAAGAATTAACTTACAATAATCTATTAGATTTAGAGTTTTTGAATCCAGCAGATGAAGTCGAAGTTCACTTAACTGAGACCAGTAAATTTTTTAAGAATAAAATTTCTAACATTTCTAATAGAAATAAATCAGTAAAAATTAATGAAAGTGATATTCTTAACGCATTTCATATTATAGTAAGTAATAATCCAGAAGGAGCAGGATTTTTTGTACGACTTGGTGCAGATACCGCAGACAATAAAGTTTATATTTAGTCGACTGGATTAACATTTAATACAGGTTTTTCTTTTGATAAAAAACTGCCAGATGTTTATTTTAATATTAATGATAATTTAGAGTTAATTGATGATAGCGATTTAACCAATTTAACTAATTTAAAAAATTAGTGCAAGGCTTTAGTTGGAGACAGTACGCTAGACTATTGGTATAATGATGCTGAAACACTTGTGGGTGAATTTAATAATCTAAGTCGCGTATACATTAAGAATGAGATTTCTACCGTAATTGGTCCAGATAGTTTAGATTTTGTTTATACTGATGAATTAAGTACGGAAGTGTTGAAATTTTTTGTATTAGATTTTAAGAAAAAAGTTATAAAAGATGTAGTTTTAGATAATGGAAAATATTATGATATTGATACAAATTAGGAAATCACTCATTTTGACGAAATATCTATGTATAGAATTTATAATACAAGTAATGTATTATAGAATACGTCTTATTATAAAAATGGTTCGTTGCATGCTATTACTGGAGAAATAAATACATCTGTTTCTTTAAGAGACACAGATGGACATGTGTCTTCTTTCTAGGAGCCACCAGTTTTGAACCTTAATGATAACTTATATACTTAGATTGCTATTGGTAATGGCGTCGTTTTAAATGCTGCATATTAGATGAAAATCGTAGAATATAACGACTGAGAGGTGAGAACAATTGAAAGCACATTGGTTAAAAGAAAGTCGTGATATTGATTTATTAGATGAAGATTTTTTAGCTACTCTTTTGGAGCAAAAAGAAAGAACTATTTATGCTAGAATTGCGGCTTTAGATATTAACGAATATCCATTAGATACAATAGAGGGAAAAGTTACTGGTGGTAGTATAAATATAGATGGTGCTTCTTCTGTTCGCCGCACTTGTAGTTTAACAATGATTAGTGATGAAGTTGATATTAATGATTTTTACTGGGGTTTAAAAACAAAATTTAAATTAGAAATTGGGATTGTAAACTCTCTTTCTAACGAGTATTCTTCAATTGAAAATGAATTATATCCTGAAGTAATATGGTTTTAGGAAGGTATTTTCATAGTGACAAATTTTAGCACTTCTATTACTACAAGCAGTTGTACTATTTCTCTATAGGGAAAAGACAAAATGAGCTTATTAAATGGCGATCTTGGAGGATAGTTATTTGCTTCAATTGATTTTGGATAGGAAGAAATTAAAACTGCAATAATGACTCCCGCAACGGTTGATGCAAATAATTCGGATGTTTTAATGTCTGATACATATTATATTAAAATTCCAGCTGCTTCAAATACTGCTCCAAATTATATTTCAGCAGTTGAAGAAACAGATTATCAATTAATCGCTGATAATGCGGAAGGATATTATTATAAAAAGAATCTTGAGTATATCAAAGATAGTAGTTACTCTGGATAGAAATATATGCTATATAAAAAAGTGACTCATCCTTCTGAGTTATATGAATTTGTAGCTTATCATTCCGGTGAAATTAGTCCAAATACATATTATTACAAAAAATACGATAATTATTATGTACTCAATAGAACAAAATCCTTAAAAGCACCTGCACAGGGCGAAGCAGATGATAAAAACTATGCATTAACTTAGTTATATCTTTTAGACTATGAATATACAATTAAAAAAATTCCATTAGAAAAGATTATTAGAGAATCCGTTCATGCATATGCTAAAGAGCCCTATCATAATATAATTATTAATGATTTGGATAGCTCCGCATTAGAATAGCTTACGTATAGAGGAGATAAGCCATTGTATGCATTAAGAAATGTTCAAACCGGTCATTTCATACAATTGCTTATGGATGGTACAAATCAGTCTTTACAAAATTTAATTAGCACAGCAAATTTTTCTTTCGATGCTTTAGTATCTGATATAACCACTGTGACCGGGACTAAAATTAAATTGGAATCTGGTTATAATAATGAAAAATTCTTTCGTTTATAGACAGCGGGCGAAGCAGATACTTATTTTAGTTATACTGTTGCTAAATTTGAATATGGATAGGATATAGGTTATCGTATTACCGATTTAACTTACACAGGAGACCTAATTACAAGCATAGGAGATACGTTAGTAAGCGTTTTAGATAAAATTAAAGCTATGCTTGGTGATTTTGAATATTTTTATGATATCAACGGGCATTTTGTTTTTTAGAGAAAACGTACCTATGTTAATACAAGTTGGAGCTTATTAACTAAGACCGACGATGAAACTTATGTTGATTATGTTAATAGTGACCATAAAAAGTTTTCATTCAATTTTGAAGGCAACAGATTATTAACAGCTGTATAGAATGCTCCTATTTTAAATAATTTACGCAATGATTTTAGTGTATGGGGAAAAAGAAAAACTGTATCAGGTGCTGAAGTACCCATCCACGCGAGATACGCAATAGATAAAAAACCGTAGTTTTATCATGCCCTCTCTGATAAAATATATGTGACAGAAGATTGGATAGAAGTTAATTATGATTCGCCTCTTTTAGAAGAGAATGAACAATAGTTGTATCGCCCCTTTGAGAAAGAGCCTGTCCCAAAGTGTCTATGGAAAGATAATGAAGGAAATAGCGATTGGTGGGAAGTGAGCAATTGGGGCAGATGGTATGAATTATAGGTTGGTGCTCCTCCTTCTGGAGCGATGATGAAATACTAGACAACCGATGAATCAACAGGTGAAAAAGGATTTAAAGGTACGATTACTTTTTCAAATGGTCAAATCCTTAATTGCGACCGCGGTAATGGATAGTTAATGTTAGATTTACGAGATGATGGTAACAGAGGGATGCCTTATACTGGAGCATTGTATCCATAGGAATTTAATGAAGAAGGTAATCCTTTACCCCGTCGTTCTTATGGTTCATACGATTAGCACAGATGGGGCGGTTGTGGTCATACTTTCTTATTAGTCTTATAGGTTAATGCTGCAAATCCTGGGATGAAAAGCTATATTTATAAACCAGTAATGCCGGATTTATAGACACAACAAGAAGATATACAAAATAAAGATGATAATCCTATCACAACGCCTGATTCTGGTGAAAGAAAACTTTTTATTGTTGATTGGCGAGAAATAATTTATCAAATGGCTTTAGATTATTTTGCTGGCTCTGGATGTTCTGTTAAAGATCCCGTGTATAATATTAATGATGAGATTGTACTAGATGATCCAGATTAGTTATTGTCTGTAATCGCAGAAAATAATCCAGATTATTACCCAACTGGATATACTGGATATGAGCAATATTATACAGATATGCAGGGATTTTGGAGACAATTATATAATCCAGACTATGTGCCAAAAGTCATTTGGGAAAAAGGTACATATGAAGATAAAAAGTATACAGATTAGGCTGCTAATACTGGATTTTATATTAGGCGAAAAGAATGGCAAGATGCATCTATTAAAGATTATGAAATTTAGTATTATATTACTTTAAATAATCCTTATATCATCCAACAATATTAGGAATTAATAGCCAGATGGAATGGTGAAACTGACACTATTAAAAAATAGGATATTTATGATAATTAGGTTGTAAAATTTTGTAAATATTGTTTTTAGAATACAAATATTGATAATAGTAATATTAATCTTCCTTTTGCTGTCGATGAAAAAAAGATGTATTGGAATATAGACGTTTTTGAAAATCCAGAGAAATTGAATTTCTGGATTGAGTTTTTAGATAGTCCGACCGAATTAGCAGAATTTTCTATTCCAGTAGCAGGCGATAGGTCAAAAACGATTAATGAAGATAAGGCAAGTGCGATTATTTTTAGAGAGATACCAGATGTCATTTTGTGTGACCAATTTGAAAAAGATGATGAGACTGGAGAGTATACTTACAGGCTTGATGTTGGTGATTTGAAGAATGACATACAAGATTAGTCTGGATATACTTTTATCTATTTACCAAAAGGTTTTTCAGAATATTTTACAATTAGTTATAGAAGTATTAGTGTTAAAAATAAGATTGATGAATTACTATATCAATTTGGATATTGTATTGAAAATATTTCTATTACTGCACTGCCTGTATATCATTTACAGCCTAATACGAGAATTTATGTTTAGGATAAAACAACCAACATTAATGGCGAATATATCGTTAATAAAATTACGATTCCATTAACTTATAATGGAACAATGTCAATTAATGCGAATAAAGCACCAGAAAGATTCTATTAAGAAAGGAGAGGTAAAATACAATGACTTAGAGTTTTAAATAGTATATTTATTGCGGCAGGGGGTCAAATCATAACTTTCCTCTTAGTTTATCAGCAGAGAGTCTTGTGAATGGTAGCTTTCTTGATAATACCTTGCCGATTTCACAACTCGGTATTAGTTCATTACCTGGAACTAAATTTTATTTAAATGGCGGTTCAATTCCTGTTATAGTTGGTTTTACCGGTCTTTTTGAAATAGATTTATCTGCAGGCGGAGCGATTACTGATATAAGAATTGATCAAAAATCAATTAATGAAATTGAAAGAAATGATAGTGCTTATTTGGTAATCGATATCGCTTATTGGGGGGCTTAATATATGGGATTTTATGGAAATATAACAAATACTGGTCGAACACATTTTTAGTTTGACTTTATTTTTGAAAATAGGCGACAAATGGATATAGCGTGTTTATCTGGTACAGATAATATCTTTGCGGGAAGATTTGTTGCTATATCTTATGATAGAGATTCTAAATTTACATCAGGAGATATTCTTTCTGGTTTTAGAGGAATTTCAGACTCTAGTAAAATATACGCGGATGTTGAACGCACTAAAGAGTTTTATTATACAACTTTTTAGGTTGTCAATTCAGCATCTGCCGCAAATTGGGATTAGTATTATTGGAGTACTAATGGATTTTTTATTAAACTTCCAGGAGAAAGCTATTATAGTGCTGAAGAAGCTGCGGCAGGGCATTATTATACTCCAGCAGTCTAGGATAGCACAAAAAATCTAGTCACAGAGGGACAGCTAATTCGGTTATTTACAGAAGAAGATATTCCAACGGAAACCTTTTTACGTTGTGCTTCTGGAACAAATGGATAGGTTGCTAATTTTACTCCAATTATTCTAGATTAGGCGTATCCGCGATATTTAACAAATTATAATATAGATAAACAATACTACGGTGTTGATTAGGCTTTACGAGGATACGATGGTACCGTTTGGTAGAAGATTTATAGCGAAGGTTAGGGAAAATTCATTTTGATTGCCAGACTCAATGGCATGATGCCTGGGTTAGAATTGTTTCCAGATTAGCCTTCTCTTTTCCCGAGTGCTCCATATATAGATTCAAAAAGTTCTGAAGCTTTATATCGTATTCACGTTCCATCTCATTGGGGATTTAGAATTCGAGAAGCTGATATGGAATACGATGCTAGTCATTCGCCAACCTATCCTTTATCAGATTAGATTGTGCAATAGACATATGGTAATTATGATGCAAGTAATCATTTACTTAGCACAAATACTCGTGAAATAAATGCAGACATATATTATAACAAAAAAGCAGCAAATAAAGAATATAATTATATTGATACTGAAACTTAGAACGAAATTTTAATAGAGCCGACAGGATAGAGTGGTAAAAGATATTTTGATGAAAACGGAGAACCTTAGTATGAAGACACATATGAATTAAGTGTTCATTTGCCTGTCGTTGGTAATATGATTGCGGATGGATATAATTTAATATATGGATATAACCAATAGACACAGACTAGCCCCTAGTAGAGATTTACCGATATTGATTGGATAGATGGCTCGTATTCACCAGAGGAGAAATATTATGGTTTGTCAAACAAAAAAACTCATGATTTAAACACTTTAGCAGGTACACTTAATACCATGCACGATAGACTTGGCTAGATTATCTGTCATACAGATGAACCACCTGCACAAATATAGGTTAATGATTTGTCTTTTGATTCTATTTATGAATCTTACGGTTCTTTTTATCGGCGCGGAATTAAATATAAAAAAATTACGATTGGAGATTATATATATACTATTGATCCTGATGCCGGTTCACATTTTGCTTCGCGAGAATATTATACTTATAGTCAAAACGCTTATGGTGATCCAGTATATACTCTTGCTACATCATATCACGCCGGAACAACTTATTATAAAAAAGACCCCTGGTGTAGATATGATGCAGACCCACACGCTTCGACTTAGTTTTCAACGAATAAGTATTATGAGAATACTGGTACAACAGCTAATCCAGTATATACACCGTCTCAAGATACAACTTATAATTCATCTAAAACCTACTATTTGAAAAACATCAATGCTTCTCGATTTGCACGAGTAGAGTTAACAAAATATGAACCTGGTCAATTTTATTATTTAGAAGGAGAAAGTTATATGTGCGATTTGAGTAATCCAAACCCTTATGATTTACATCGCACATATTATACAATTTCACCTGTTCCAAGTAGTCAATTGAGAACATTTTCATCTGGATATGAACCCAATAAATATTATAGATTAAATTCTGAAACAGGAGCATATGAGAAAGATACTTCCGCGATTCCAGATCCATTAGATAATCGTCCATACTATGATGTTGATAATACCACAAAAACTGCGGCATTTAATGGCTAGGCTTGCATTATTTATTTACCTAATTAGTTTTATCGTTAGGATAAAACTAATCTTGATGATGTCGAGCTTTGCACTGAGCCAACAATAACCCAAGAAATGTTTTAGAGATATAATTTTTATGTATTTTATTTTTCTGATATCCCACAATATGGTAGAGATTTAGATGGCAATATTATTCAATACTATGAAAGAGTTGGATAGGCTATTGATATTTCTAGTGTACTAAAATTGCCAGAATCTGGCGTATAGTATTATTATATAGATCCAAATGGACAGTACGTAATGCCATATGAAAATTTATATAAATTAGATCATAATGCATATACCGTAACTAGAATTTATTATACAATGTCAACTCCAAATATGTATCCAGTTGATTCATTGTATTTACCTGGACGATATTATATTCGTGAACAAGTTTCTAGCGGTCCAACTCGTTATAGTTATATTAAAGCCAATGGTCCATATGATGAGCATGCAACATACTGTGTTTTATTGTCTAGCAATATTTCTGTTGTACCATATCCATTTTATATATAGCATAAATACTATTATGAAGTAAGTACAAACCTATACGAGCTGGATGATAGTATTGTTAAAGTTGATAATAGAATTTATTATACAAAAGCAGGCTTTTATGTCGACAGGGACGAAGCAAACGAATGTCCTCATGGGTACGAATGGAGTGAATATGCTGCTTACATACCACCTTCTGTTACACTATATGCAAGAGAAGAATATCCTGCTGTTATTCCAATGGATATGGCATTTACTGGTAATTCACCAATGACAACAATTAACGGTGCGTTGTTATATTTACATTAGAACTATGATCCATTAAACGATGAAACAAGAGATGTTAATACTTTTAGAGGTACATTAAATTCAATTAAAGATTTATTATATCAAATTAAAAAATTAATACCTGGACGTATTTGTTATGTAAATAGTTTTGGACAGATTACTGCTTCTGATATTACTTATGATTAGTTAAAACAATTAATACATTAATAGAAAAAAGAGATTGTTCTTAGGGCAAACGAGAACAATCTCTTTATTTTATTTTTTATATTTTATGAGAAAATATGAGAAGAAAGGAGAGAATACGAATAAATGCCAAATTTAAATAATGATCCCAATGTTCATTATGTAAAATTTATGCGAGGATCAGTTGCAGCTTGGAACACTTTAAAATTAACGCCGGAAAAAATTAGTGACGATACACTATATTTTATTTATTAGAATGCATAGACTTCCACAGAAGGTAAATTATATTTAGGATAGAAATTAATTAGCGGCGTTGGTGAAGGGGGTTTTTCTGGCGACATAAACATTAATGATATTGGCGATGTTTATATTGACGATGAAACCTTAGCAGATAAATAGATTCTAGTATATAATGATACTACTGAGCAATGGGAAAATACCTCCTTATCTACAATTATAAATACTGCGGTCGGCGTTATGAGGGGTGCAACAGCGACAACCGCAGGTATCTCAGGTTTAGTACCAGTGCCGCAGGCGGGTGATTAGAATAAATTTTTGCGTGGTAGTGGCACTTGGACAACAATTAATATTCCTACCTTTAATACTGATATTTTTTCATTAGATTCTAATTAGCAATATATTTTAAATGGTTATAATTTAGCTCCTGTGGGAAGTTTACCGATAAAAACAAGTAATGGTATTGAGTGGTCTAATTCTGTTGTTGGTACTCTTGATTATTAGATAACAACAATGGAAAAAATTTAGGCACAAATTGCCGGAACAGATCCAGAGCCAATCAGACCAGAAGTTATTTATTTAATTGATAACGGTAATGATCCTTCATCTGGAAATAAATATGATGAATATATTGTTGTTAATAATCATTTGGAATAGATTGGTACTTTTGGCAATGTTAATTTAACTGAATATGTAAAAATCACAACTTTTAATACAGAAGTTTCTAAATTAGAGAATGCGCTTTATGACCACACTAATCCATAGACTGGAGATACTGATTTTGGCTTAATCTCTCGTGTTTCATATTTAGAAACGAATTATGTAACAAAAGCAAGTATAGGTGATTTAAATCAACTTCTTTTAACTCCTGGCAATCATAATCTTGTAGAAGAAGTGAATTCTATGAATATGAATTTACTTACTCTAGAAGAAAGAATGAAATGGCAAGAGTTAAATAGCAACAATAATTAAGGAAGGAGAATGTAAAAGATGGCGGATTTTAATTATGATACATTACATAATGACAATGTTCGTTTTTTACAAGGCACTTAGGCTTAGTTAAATAAATACCTACTTAATTACACTCCTGGCTAGGGCGAAGACGATATTCGTGGCACAGCCATTGAAGGTGCGTTTTATTTAACTACAGATACACATAGATTGTATGTCGGTCGTAAAATTACTACCGCTGGCACCAATCAAAACAAAGTTATCCCGGTCTAGGTAAGTTCTGGTATTACTACTGTTGTAAATTCTGGCTCATTACCCGCAGCTAGCGTAGATGCTCAAAAAGGTGATTTCTACTATATTCAAGATGGTAATATTCTTGCTGTTTTAGAAGAAGATACCAACGGTAATAAGCAATGGGTACAAATTAACGCTGCAACAGAAATTTCCGGTTTTTCTTAGACAACCTCTAATGCGGATGGTCATAGCGATACTGTTTTAATCAATTCTTCCGTATCTACAACAGGTGGAGGTATGGCATCCGCGGTAGGCTTAGTAGAGGGCAATGGGAATGTTACTTTAACGCCAGGTAGTTATACAGCTGGATCTGGCGCAAATGCAGTAACTGTTCCAACAATTGAAATTAGTACAAAAGATACAACCTATGCTATTGGCACAACTGCTGAAACAACAAACGGAGCTCCACTTGGTCTTAAAAAAGATAGTGGTAGCACTCTTGATTCTTCTGTAACCATCACTGGTACAAACGGTATTGGAGTAACATCTACTGCCGCTGGAGCAATTAGCGTTAAAGGCGTAGATTTCACTAACAAGGGCGTTTCCGCGAACGCTGCAGCTCAAGGCTTCTTATTCGCATTAGAATATGATGCTTCTGATGGTACAGGAGCGCAATCAATTCTACACAGCACTAAGAGTACATTAGATCCAACGATTACATACGGTGCTACTTCTGGATATTCAGCTCCAAGTCCAGCGATTTCCACTTTTGCACAAGAATCTGCGGTACATTTTGCTAACGGTAATGCAACATTAAATGTTTATACTAAACCTTAGACAGATTAGGCAATTACCGATGCTATTAATAGTAGACTTGCTGCCGCAAATGCTATGACATATATGGGTACTATTAAATCTAGTACCTCCCCAGCTGGAGTAACAGCGACAGCAGTTATTGACACTATCGCTTCTGGCGGTACTGGTCATATCGGTGATACTTACAAAGCAGCTTGTGATTTTACCTATAATGGAGTAGATATCCATACTGGAGATTTAGTTATTCTACGCAGTAGCACCGGAGAAGAAACAAATGGTTCTATCGCAACAGCCAATTTAATTATTGATGTTGTTCCTTCTGGAGATGAGCCATTTATAGGACCATCTTTCTCTGGTGATTCTAACGGAGCTTATAGCACTACGCCAGGAAATACAACTTAGACAACCTTAAATTTGGTTGATAAAAAGAATAGTAGTTCTTTAGTTGCTGGTTTAAATATCCCCAACACAGAGAAAATTAAGATTACTTCAACTCTCTCTGGCACTGGTAATAGTATTGCTACATTAAATATTGAGCATAGAACTTTAACAAGATCTGATAATGAGACTGCCAATTTGACAACTACAACTGGTTCAGATACTATTGGTAATAATACTGTTTCTTTGCTTGTTTTTAGTGATCCTAGCGAGATTGGGACAGATAATTATGGTCATGTTACTGGTGTTGCTGGTAAAACAATTACCTTCTCACACAATAAGATTTCTACAATGGCTGTTGGCTATAGCGATGAGACATTGAGCTCTGGTTCCACCCTATTATCAAAGTCTTATGCTAGTATCGCGTTAACAGATACATTAACCAACTCTATTAGTAAATCTATTGCGTTTGAATCTAAAACTTTATCAATTGCATATAATGGCGCTGCTCAAGACGCAAATAAGGCTTTAGCGATTGATATTAAGTGGGGTTCGTTCTAATTTATAAATTAAAAATTATAAGCGAGGAAAAATAATTTTCCTCGCTTATAAAAATAAGAGATGAAAGGAGAACTAATAAATGGCAGATATGCAAGAATATTGGCAGGAAATATTGTAGCATTTAACTAGGGATAAGGTCCGTTTTAATCCGATAAAAGGTCCCTAGGAAGCAATTAACAGTATTAATTACTGCGATGGTAATGTTTATTTTGCCACTGATACAAAAATGATTTGGTTAGATACTAAAATAAATGGTATCACCCAAAGAATTTTGATGGGAAATGGTTCCGGTGGCGGTTCTTCTAATGTTGGTTTTATTTATGCCAATGCAAGTTTTGAAACTGGCTCTCTTGAATAGCCCGACTTAGAACAACCTGTTTATTATATTTATAAATAGGCTTTTCCAGAGGACTTAATTGGCTTGCCGTTGGTAGATACTCTTATTATTAACTCTAATGGTTGGTTCTTTAGGGTGATTGAATAGGGCGTTGGAGAGTATCGTAATAGAGTTACTGCTGAACTTATTTCGTCTGGCACAGGAGAAGGCGGTGGCGGAGGTTCTCAAGCATCCAACATTAAAATTCAGCTCATTTCTTTCCCAACAAACTTAATCAATGGTAAAGAGGCAAATGTTGTATTCATCCCATATGCCGCAAAGGACAGAAATGGTAATAACATTGACGATGCGGTTACAATCGCATGGAAATTGGAATATACTGAAAATGGTAATACTTTTATTCAGTATGCAAATGGTATTATCATGGGACCTGCGGAGTACAATGGTTTACTTCCTTCTGGCGAAGTATATTCTTTCAATTTTGGCGAAAAAGCACGCTATTCTTCTACTTCTCGTTTAACTTTAACTATATCCGAGTTAAACTCAACAAATACATATACTGTATCTTAGAACTTTATTACTTCAGATTTATCTTTGACGCTACCATCTACATTCTCTAATAACAGCGTATTCGATACGACTTCTGTTACTTTATCTTGCTATCAAGATGGTAATATGGATAAGATTTTAGAGTTTTATTGGGATGGAGAATTAATTGCTTCTAAAATTTTAGATAATAATTCCGACAGAGAACAAACTTTAAAAGTTAAAGATTATGTAGATGAAATAACTCATGGATATCACATGGTTAAAATTGTACTTAGTTAGTATATTAACGGTGTTAAAGGATTTAGTGTTGAACCATTAGAGTTTGAAATTGCAACAAAGAACCCTAATAATAATACACCAATTATTTGGCTAGGCAATTATAAATCTGTTTATTATAATTATGATAATATTTAGATTCCATTTAGAGTTTATGTTTCAAGCGGTATTCCAAAAGTACACCTGTATAAAGAAAATAAAGAATTAGAAGGTTCTCCTCGTGAGATTGTTGATACTTCAAAATTCTCTATTTTTGAGATAGTAGACTTTGATTTGAATATGTTAAACATATATTCTATTACCTGCGAAGAAGATCCCGAACATATTGTTAAAAGAGATATTGAATTTACTGTTGAACAAGATCCAAATCGTTTAGATTTTGGCATTTAGCAAGCTGATTATTTAACTTTAAATTTTGATGCTAGCGGTCGTTCCAATAGTGAATCAGAGTTAAGAAGATAGACTTGGTCTTATACGTAGAATAGCTAGACTTATAACGCTATTTTTGATAACTTTAACTGGTACAACAACGGATGGATTACTGAGAATAGTAAAACCTGTCTGCGTATTAGTAATGGCGCCAGATTTTCAATTCCAGTTGGCGATATGATTTTTGCTGGTTAGAGCGACAGAGAGCAGTCCCACACTTTTGAATTTTAGTTTAAAATTAGAAACGTCTAGGATTATTCTAATTTAATTCATAATGTAACCAGATATCAAAACGACGGAGAATATTTTAATTTATTCTATGACACTGAACACAGCAGTTATAAGACAGATTATACGAACTACGATGCATTTTTGGCTAACTATTTTAAAACCAATCATGTTCCTTTTATTGATAGTAATGGCGTACAAAGGGACATGGAATATGATGATTTAGTATTTGATCATGTTGAAAAATAGATTAACTTGAATGCGGTAGCTTGTGGTTTTTATTCTGGTAATAATCAGTCGGTAGTTGGTATTTGTCTTGGTCCACAAGATGCATTTTTCTCTAACGGCACAAATACAGTAAACGTTGACTATGTTGAAAACAATATCATTAATTTAAGCGCAGTATATTCTCACACTACTAAATTAATGTATATTTATATTAATGGTGTTTTAACTGGCGTTATTAAAAACACTGTTAATGGTTCTTTTGGTATTACCAGCACAGATAATACCATTAAATCATTAGTATTTAACTCTTAGTATTGTGATATCGACCTTTATAAGGTACGTTTTTACAGAAAAGATTTAAATGTTAATGATATTGTAACTAACTTTGCGGTTGATTTAAAGGATGTTTTGATTTATGACCAAAATAAATTAGCCGTTGAAAATTCCGCGATTAGCGAATATCAGTTTAATTATAAAAAGATGTTAGATTATAACACTGAGCATATAGATTCTCCAATTATGCCATATATTATCTTTGATACTTCTAATAGTAATAATGAAGATAAGCTATCTTATGCAAAAAGTGTTAAGGTTAATATCGGCGTTGAATTTGTTAATACTCCGTTAGATTTGGCTTATACAACAGGCGAGCTTGAAACTTTATCTGGACCAGATGGAGACCGCTTATGGAATAGCCAGTCTACTGCGGAAGAAAAAGCAGAAGCGGTAAAATATTACTACTAGCATCATTGTCCTTCTTGGAAAGGCGAAATTGTATAGATGGCGGTTCAAGGTACCTCATCAGAGTTCTATCCTCGCCGCAATTATAAATTAAAAACAAAAGATGCTAATGGAGATATTAATATTATGTTAAATCGTGGTCCATTTGCTTCTGATTATGAGCATGATATGATCGGTTTAACACTAGCAAAATATATTATAAGTACTAAGGGTTATGATGAAAGCACCACTTATTATGCTGACAAAAATGGCACAGAAAAAATTACCTTCTCAGATGAAATCCCTTATGAGCCAAATCGTTACTATATTTTAAATCCTGACTATGTTGAATATGGTAAAGAGTCAACTCGTTAGAAGTATTGGTATATGGATAACTATACTACTGGTACTACAAAGTTTACTATGAAGATTGACTATATGGAATCTTCTGGAACTTATAATATGGGTTTTGCAAACATGGTCAAGCATGCATATTCTAAGCATCCATTTGATGATTTAAATGCGGCAGGTGCTTTTAATCAGTATGATATGGATTAGACAAATTACGAAGAGGCTACTTCATATAAGGCTGGTACCACTTATTATTATAAAAACCATAAAGGAAATTGGAAAAACACTGTTGAAGACGAGTTATAGATTTAGTCTGCTGAGGACTTCGCTCTTGGACCAGTTGGTTATGCACAAGCACATGAAATTACTAAGGTATTAACAGATACAGCCTCTGAATACTACAACAAGTGGTATAAGGCTGTTTTTGGGTATAAAACATACACAGTTCCAAATACTAGCGATTATCGTACTTCTGTGCAAGGTTTTAGAACGCTTGCCTTCCATAAGAAATCTGATGGTAGCTATACATACATTGGTATGTATAATATGCTGCTGGATAAGGGATCTGATGAGATTTATGGATTCAAGCCGGATAAGACAACTGGCGTTGATATATTCTAGAAATTCTTAGGTAATAAGAAAATTTCTAAAATTGCTGAATGCTGGGAAGGTGAAAATAACTCTCGTACATTCTGTTCTTTTAAAGATCCAATGAATAGAAAAGATTTATCTTTTAATGTTTATACTTTGAATGGAACAGAAAAGGTTCCTGTATTAAATTCGGTTGGCTCTGCTCCTGTTATTGCAGACTCTTTTGAATATCGCTATCATACTGATGCAGATATACTTGATTATGTTTATAACCCTGATAAAGAAGGAGATAAATATGAATCTAGTGACACAATCGCTTATATGCAAAAAAATGGCGATTTAGCATTTAACAAAGAAGATCCAACAGAAAACTATGAGAATAGAGCAAAAGTTATTTTTGATTCTTATAAGAACTGGGAAAAAGCTGTTGCTTGGGTTTGGAGTACAAATGCAGATAGTGTAAAATCCGGTGGTAGATATACAGAAGTTGAAGGTTTGGGTAATTTATGGCAAACCGGAATATATTATTTGTTTGATCCAGAAGCCAATGATGGTGCTGGAGCATTTTTACGCGACGATAGCGATTCCTACGATCCAACTAAAAATTATTATGTCAAAGATGGAGATCATTATAATAGTGCGTACTTAGGTACAATTGAATATCAACCAAATACTTATTACGTTGATGTTAATGGTACAAAAGTTATTAGTATTGATGATTTTGATCCAACTCAAACCTATTATAGTTTTGCCGCACTTACAGACGCGGAAATGGCAGAAGATGGAGAGTTTGATCGCCTCGTAAGAAAATGTTCTTCTGCTGATAGTTTTGATAATTCTATTACCTATTACACTTATGACGGTGAACAATCTCCAGGTCATGCAGTAGTTCCAGTAGTTATTACAGAAGAGCAGTATAATGCAGAGCCTGATAAATATTGGGTTGGTATTACTGTTTCGTATGGAAATTCTGGACGTACTTATACTTACGACACAAAAGAATACCGAGCTGATAAATTTATTAATGAATTAGCCGACCATTTTGATATTGAATATTTATCAACTTATTTTGTTATGACAGAAGTATTTGAATGTTATGACTCTCGCGGAAAAAATGCAATGTTCGCTTCTTGGGGACCTCAAAAACAAGGTGGAGATTATATTTGGTATCCAATTTTCTATGATATTGATACTTAGCTTGGTATTAATAATACTGGTATTCCATCTTTCGAGTACAATGTTGATGCAACTGAAAATGGAAACTTCTCAACCTCCGATAGCGTTCTTTGGAACAACTTCTATAAATATTTCAAAAACTCTCGTATTTTAATGAAATATAAGCACCTTAAAGGTGTAAACGCGGGTGTTTCTTGGGCTCCATTAGCAAAGCCACCTCTTCGTTCTGTCGCAAATATTGAAGGATGGTATAAAACAGATCCTGATATTTGTGGTAGTATTACAATGAGAGGTAGACGCCCATTAATTGCCACTAACCTTGATGAATATTATAAATATATTACTATTACCAATTCCGTGTCTTATTAGAATGGCGTCACAGGGCATATCTCTAGTGATACTTATGGAACTTGGACTTATGATGCAAATGGTACTTACTTCTATGCTCTTCAAGGTGATCGTAGTCTTTCTCGTTAGCAGTTCTTGACGAACCGCCTTGAGTATATTGACTCCTGGTTAAACCAGGGCAACTATGCTCGTGGTGGTAGCAACCGTATGTGGGGACGTATTTCTGCTAACAATCCAACAGATACTTCTGATATTTGGTTAGAAGATCCAAATGATCCAACAACTTCTTACTGGCTTGACGCTGCGTAGACACAAAAGAGACATCCTTTTGATGCTGAATATTGGTTGACATTAACACCAACACACAGCACTTATGTAACTCTCGGGGATGACAATGAGGCATATCCAAGTAAAAAATACGATGGTCTTAATCCTGTAAAATTTGATATTGCTTCTATTGAAAGTGGCGTTAGAACCAGTCCTGGATATCCAGAATAGCTTTTATATGTATATGGTATGAACCAAATGTCTGACATTGGTGATATGAGTAAAATGTATTGGCGCGAATTTAAAATTGAAGGCGATGCTAAACATTTAACAAAATTATTGCTTGGCTACGATGGAGCCATTACCGATGTTGATAATAACGGTGTTGAGAGAGAATTTACATGGAAAAACGACCACCTGAATCCTCCTTCTATTCCATCCAGTAAAGAAGCTTCTGGTATGCCATTGTTAAAAGAAGTAAATATGAGCAATATTCAAATTACGGATACTGCCCCAACGTTAGATTTAACTTCTTGCGAAAAGTTGTAGAGTTTTAGAGCAACCGGTTCTAATTTGACAGAGGTTAAATTCGCTGAAGGCGTAGCTTTAGATACACTCTATTTACCAAATTCCATTACGACTTTAGAGTTAACAGAAGCAAGACTACTAAGAAAATTGATTACTTCTTATACCAGACCAGTTCTTGTTAATGATAAATTAGTCGCTGAATAGGGTCTTTGGATTGATGGTTTATTCAATAACAACACAACAAGTATTAATAGACTTAGTATCGTTGGCGGAAATCTTGGCTATGACAGTTATAAATTATTAAAGAAACATTATGATTGTCGTGGCGGTAATAACGCAACGGCTATTGCCTATATTAATATGGTGAATGTGGAATGGTCTCCTTATACTTTAGCCGAAACAGATGAAGTATATAGCGGTGATCCTACTGATTATAAGATCGTCAATAATCACTATGGATTATAGGATTTCTCTTATAACGAAGGTGAATGGCAGTATCAATTAGATAATAAAGAAATTTATAAGGTTGATAAAACAATTCCTGCGGATGTTATTCATCAAATTAGTGACGTTGAAATGTTAAAAACATTTATTACAAATAGCAATTATCAAGGTTTAAATAATGTACCGACTCCAAATATCACAGGGATTATTTATGTTGACAATGATGTTGCAGAAGATGAAAATTACATTAGAAATACCTTGTAGAGATATTTCCCATCTGTTACTTTCTTCTTTAAAACGGTTACAGCAAAACCAACCGCAAGATTTATCTATCTAGAAGACGATGGTAAGCATTATCATTACGTTACTGAGAATCCTTTATCTATTCAGACTGTATCTAATGCCTCATCAGAGAACAATCTTTGGTTTGATCATCCTATTTAGAAGTATGGTAATTTAAATAAATTCTTAGCCAACTATGATTTCTTTGGTTGGGCAGAAGAAATCTTTACCGACGAAGAAGGCGACAATATTTATTCCGTTGGTTCAAGAAAATTTAAAGTTATTACCACTTCTACCGCAGACGGAGGTTGGAATAGACCAGAAGGGGACTTAGCATTAAACTATACTTTCTATGCGGTTTTCTCTTTACATGCGTATAGACGTACTTATATTAATGCTGATAGCACTCCTATCGTTGATATTGATCTAGCTCCATTAATTAACTATCAAACCTACTCTTCTGGCTATGGTGTTGATCCTCCAAGGAATTCGAATGGTGGAGAAATTATTCCTACTTATAATTTACCCGATACAGAAGAAAACTTCTATTATGTAAATAAGTTTAAAGGATGGGCATTAACAAAACAACCTGGGGTAGTTCAAGATTTTTCAAGACTACCAATAGGTGATGATTATTCATTTATTGCTGTATATGAAAAAGTTAGTGTTTATGATAATGTGTTAGACTAGAAATATCTATTGGTTGAAAGTATTACTGGTAACGCAGAAGATGGATACGCAATTTCTGTTAATAGAAATTATGCGTTAAGCGGAAAAATTACGCTGCCAACTGTTATCAATAATATCCCCGTTGTTTAGATAGGCGGATCAATAGGTACTGGATTTAGCGCAACATAGATTACACATATCTTCTGGGCAGATCCTCCGCGTGAAGAAAATGGGACTACTACAAGAGCGTTGAGAAGAATTAATGGTGGCGCATTGAAAAATATGCCGGCATTAAGATATTATGAACAACCAAATACTTGTAGAGAAATTGGTAATAATGCTTTTGAAAATTCTCCACTTCTCGGTGCAGATGATCCAATGGTTATCAAGAACATCTTGAAGCCAGTTACCTCCCTTGGTACAGCAATTTTCATGTATATTTAGGTACCAACATTCTATATCCCAGGTCATTCTTATACAAGCTTAGCATCCAACTCTTTTGGTACTTTAAGTAGTGTATAGACTATTTAGATTGGTGGAGAAGGCGATCCTTGCTTGTGGGAAGATATGGTTGCTACGGGATAGTTGAATGATACATCTAGATTGTTTAATGGCTTCCGCGCTTTATTAGGCCCAGGAGGAAATCTTATTATTTACACCAGAGACGGTCAGCCTCCCGCTGGATTAATGGATTCTATGGGTAATTATAAGTATTTTGATTTTACTTATGTGCCAACAACACAAATTGTTCAAGCTTAATGAAAAGGAGAGAAGATAATGACAAAGCAAGTTTTATACAAATATCTTGGAACTAATGGAGTTATTGAATCTCCGGTTCATCTTGAAGATATTTATTATGTAAGAATTAATGTTTTAACAGCAGGTGAAGGAAAAATTCTTTCTAATGGTGTTACAAGAGCTAAAACCGTTCGTTGCTCTGATGAAGAACTCTCTCAATGGAGAGAAGTTACCTTAAAGGGTCAAAACTGATTAGTTTTAGTGTAGTGTTTTTTAGATATAGAAGAGAAGGGGGGTAAAACCTCTTCTCTTCTATTAAAATAATAAGAAAGGATGAAAGCTGAATGGTTACATATATTAGTTCAGCAAATGCTGACAAATATAATCTCCTTTTTGATAAGGCTTCTAAAGCATTAATTGCAAATCCTCCTGCTGATAATCCAGAAAACTTTTCAGATGATTTTGCAATTACTACATTGAATGAATATTTTGCATATTTAGAAGACCTTGTAAAGGTTTCCGATGACGAGGATATTAGCCGTTTCTTTGTAAGACTGCCTCTTGATGAGGATTTCTTCGTTATTGATGCAAATTCAAGAACTATTAAAGTACCAAGCAGTTCTTTTGGTCGTTATGGTGTCGGCGTACAAGGTGACGAACTTGCAGAAGTCGTTTACTTCACCATTGATAGATTTTTTGATTCTACCGATTTGGCGAACGATGATATTAATATTGTCATTCAATGGGAAGCTAGAGACGAGAATAAAGAACTGGTTGCTGGCATTTCCCAACATTTTGGTAAGGATATTGAAACAATACCTGGAAAAATTATTTTTGGTTGGCCTATCTCTCATGAATTGACAGCATCGCCTGGTAATATTAAATTTGCAGTGCGTTTCTATCAACTCGGTGAAAATAGTGATGAAAATGTTCGTCAATTACTATACAGCTTTAGCACTCTTCCTGCTGAAGTTAGTATTAATGCTTCCTTGAACTATGATTTAATCAACAAAACCGTAAAAGAAATCGATCATGGTAAGATTATTACCAGTAGAATTAGAAATAACGGCATTAATGATCCTGGTGCTCCAATTCCAGGCGAGCCAATTGTTACCGTTCCATTATATGTTGTGTCTCCAGAAGGTAATGAGTTAGTTAAAATAGTTGATCTTCCTGTCGGTGATGACAGTGTAGTAAAACTAGCAATCAGTGCAAGAAATGCAGATATTGGTGCAATTTCTTATGATTGGAAAAAATTTGCTTATGATAGAACCTCTGGTGGTTATGAATCTACTGGAACCGCACTTCCTTCTGAAATTGAATATCAAGAAGTGCCTGCTACGGAAGAATTGAGTTTAGACTAGGAATATTATACAGTATAGTTTGACAATGAAAATCGTGTTGTTACTGCTACTTTAGTTTCTAGAGAACGCGTTGATAATATTGGCGTTAGTTCAAAAGTAATTACAGTAGAAACAGACGATGAAGAAGAACCAGAAACAATTTCTGTTCCTATTTTTGTAGAAAATGGTGCAGAAATCCATCTTTATAAGAAAACCAGTATTGCTTATGTTAATACTGTTGGTGAATATGCTGTTGACGTAAAAGCACGCACTTCTGCAAACAACACCATCAGAAAAATGCCAGTAAACGAAAGAATTCGTATTCCTGGACCAATGAAACCAATTATTAATCTTCCAGAAGAAACAGAAAATATTTCTGTTACCGAAGAAGATCGTGGTGTACACGCTATTGCTGATAGTGGTAGCATTGTATTGACTGCTCCTGCGGTTCCAGGAGAAAGCGATCGTCCGGCTAGTGAAGTTGGGGAAGATCCTTAGATTGTTTTAAGTTATAACTGGAAGCAAGTATCTGATGGAGTGGCTACAGATGTAATCGCCGTTGCTCCGGTTATGCCAGTTGCTGTTCTTCCAGCAGCTCAATTGCCTGATGATCCATAGTGGTAGGAAAATGCTTCTGAGAATGGTGCCCTTGGAGCAAAAGGTATTTTCAACCAGGAGCATGTAAGAGTGATTTAGAATGGCACTAGAGTTACTATTTATCCAGATGCAGAGCTGAAAGCATTCTATTCTACAGATTCTAATCAAGCCGATGCCGAGCATCAATGGGTAGCTCTTGATATTGATACTGGTCTAGATCATTTAGAAGGCGCCACTTGGAATGATTCTTATACATTCACTGCGGCCGACGAAAATGAACTGGGCGTAGCTGATGGACACATTGTTTTCTGGATTAAGATTGATGAGGTTCTTGATTCTGCCGCAATCTCCAGAAAAATCAATGATACAACACTTACATTCGTTGCTCGTTCCTCTGCTCCTGCTAATATCACTTATGATATTAGAAATAATGAAATTACAATTCTTGGTCTTCCAGAAGCAGGATTAGATAATTCTTATATCTGCGAAGTTACTGCAACAAGAAATAAAGAATCTACTGTTGAAACTTCTGGCGAATATCGCGTTACCAACTCTCCAGAAGCACCGGTCTTATCCTATAATAATGCCCCTGTGGATCGTGTAATCCATCAGATTCCTAAGAAGAGAAAGGGTATTTATCAGACACTTTCTTTCGTTACCGAATAGCCAGCTCTTTCTGACAGCATCACTTATCTTTGGATGCATGGTATTACTGCTGATGATGATGCTGATTATGATGAAATTAAGGCTCAGATCGACCTTGATGGTGCTTTGGCGGCAATTCTTGGTGATACCGAATTCCCAGGCACAAGGGATATTATCTGCGATCCAGATGTAGCTCGCTATGAAGATAATGAAATTGTTTTCGGTACAAGCTATGGCTCTGGTTCATATCAGCTGAAAGAAGAAGACGGCGGTATGTATTACTGCATCGTTATTAATGAACTGAATAATAATAAAGCCGCCAGTGTAGGTCCATTCTTCTTTGTATCCTAATTTAATAGAAGGGGAGGGCCAACTGAATGAATTATAAGAGTTTATTATATGAAATTCAAAACGCAAGTACTTAGGGCCCTACTGTAGATACTATAATTGTTCCTAGTAATATCTTATTATATAATGTAAACTTAGATACTCGAGAGATTGATGCTCCCGAGTATCTAAGTGTTCAGCACGAGCATTATGCTGAAACAGTATACTTCCTTGTTGACAGATATTACGATAATATGGATTTAGCTCAAACTACTTGCGTTGTATAGTATGTAACTCCAGATAGTGAGAGTTATGTTTATGCTGTTCCTTTTTGTGATACCGTTACTTACACAGATAAAATTATTATTCCTTGGTGTATTTCTGGTTCTGCAACAAAATTATCTGGAACAGTAAAATATATTTTAAGATTCTATCAAATAGATGAACAATCTGTTATAGATGAGAATAATCAATATGATCCATCTAAAGCTGAATTTTCTTATAGTTTAAGTACGCGACCAGCTTCAAGTAAAGTCATGTATGGTTTACCTATTGACGGGGTTTTAGACGAAGAAAATTATCATATTGAAACAAATAGTCGTTTTTATGAACTACTAAATTCATTAGGACAAATGGTTGAAAGTGCAACAATCTATTGGACTAACGTTGAATAAAAAATAATACAAGGGGAAGGGTAAAATCCTTCCCCTGTTTATTTTTTTTAGGACAAATATATTTAATGATTGGATTACTTTTTTCAGTTTTTATTGAAAGAGGTAAGATACCATTTCATTATAATTATTATTTTGATTTTTACAAGGCATAATAGTATCTTACGATATTATTATGCCTTTTTTTTGTTATATATAGTTTTTAAGAAAGGAGCTGCTGTATTTTGGCTTTATTTAGAATCTTTAAGGGAAATAAAAATAAGCTTGGTGCAGTTCCGGCAGCTGGCGAACAAGATACAAGATATGCACATGAGGGTTTTGCTTATTTTACCCCTGATGATGGTAAATTTTATATTGATATAGCTGGTAATACCGGAGACAATAATACGCAAGCGGTAGTTGGAACAAATCGTATTCCACTAAGTGCAGATAAAGCCGATAATGACGCACTGGGCAATTCAATCACAGATTCTTATGTTGCTAATGTCGTTGTATCGTAGATATCTCCAAATGTGTTAAACCTGCTTTCAAAAGCCGGAGCGGTTATTGGCTCTGTCACCATACCAACAATGACTGGAGCATCAACCACAACAGCCGGAACAGTAGGCTTTGTTCCAGCTCCAGCTGCGGGTAATAATACAAAATTTTTACGTGGGGATGGCACTTGGTAGAGTGCCACTTTAGTTACATTAAAAACATGGACAGCATCAAGCTGATTGAGGGGTGAATTGAATGGGCTTATATTTTGGCAATAATAAAATAACTGGCGTGCATTTTGGTACTGTGGGAGCCGGTGGTACAGCCATTACTCTTTCGACTCCAACCTTATCTCTCAATTCAAATACTGGTGTTGTAACAGCAACTGTTACTTAGAGTTCTTCCGGATATTTGACAGCTAGTTCTACATCAAATACATTAAGTCTTACAACTCAAGCTGCCGCGACAATTACTCCAACCACATCTACCTAGACAGCGGTCGCCGCAGGTAAATATACACTAGGTGCAGTAACTGTGGCAGCAATTCCATCCAATTACATTGTCCCTTCTGGAACATTAGATATTACTACAAATGGTACGCATACTGTTACTAATTATGCTTCTGTTTCAGTAAATGTGCCAACTTAGAGCGGTTCTTCTGTTTCTTTAGAAACTACCACAAGAACATATACTCCGACCGAGTCTTCTCAAACAGAAACCATTACTCCTTCTTCTGGATATGATGGCTTATCATCTGTTGGAATTACAGTAAATGCTATTTCATCAACCTATGTTGGTTCTGGAATAACAAGAAGATCGTCTTCTGATTTAACCGCTAGTGGAGCAACTGTTACCGTTCCTTCTGGATATTATTCTTCATAGGTAACAAAATCTGTTGCTACAATGACTCTACCACTTGCGGCGAGTGGTTCTTCTAGTGGAGCCTCTAAAGCGACAATTACACCTTCCGCTTCTAGTCAGTATCTTAATATTCCAACAGGATATAATACTACGGCTAGTTATTATACTATTAGTGGCGACCCTGATCTGGTAGCTGGGAATATAAAATCCGGAGTTTAGATTTTTGGAGTTACTGGAACATATACGGCTTCTGGGGGCGGTATTGACACAAGCGATGCGACAGCAACTGCGGCAGATCTCTTATCCGGAAAGACGGCTTACGCTGGCGGCAGCAAAATTACCGGTACGATTGCGACAAAAACTTCATCTGATTTGACAGCAAGCGGAGCAACTGTCTCAGTCCCAGCGGGCTATTATGCGACCGCCGCAAGCAAATCTATTGCCAGTGGTAGCGCAACTACTCCGGCAACAACTATTACCGCGAATCCAACTCTTTCTACCACTTATACAAGTGGCTCTGGATATAAAATATCTGTGTCAAAAACACAAAGCGTTACTCCAACAGTTAGTGCAGGCTATGTCGCATCTGGTACAGCCGGCACAATTACGGTTTCAGGCTCTGCGTATGTAACACAGAGTGCTATTACGAATAATACAACTCTTCCTTCTGGTTCTACTTCAAGTGGAACCGTAAATGCAGGAAGTTATCTAAAAATAGGTGCTGGATATTATCCAACAGATAGATATTATATGGCTCAGGCACAAACAAACGGTTCTGTTGGAACTCCAGTAGCAACTAAAGGAACAGTTAGTAATCATAGTATTTCCATTACACCTTCAGTTAGTTATACGGCAGGATATATTGCGGCTGGGTCAAGCACCGGTACGGCTGTCTCGGTTTTTGCGAGTGAGTTAGTCAGTGGCAATAAAGCGATTACTTCAAACGGAACCGGTATAGATGTTACGAATTACGCTACTGTTAGTGTTAATGTGCCTGTTGGAGCTACAATCAATAACAGACCAAGCGTATCTGTTACACCAACTGAGTCTTCTCAAGCCATTGGTTTTGATAGTTCTACCTATACTGGTTTGAGTGAAGTTGTAGTTGGCGCAATTTCTTCAACTTATATCGGCTCTGGCATTACTCAAAGAAGTTCAACAGATTTAACCGTATCTGGAGCAACTGTTACTGCGCCAGCAGGATACTATGCTACAAATGCTAGTAAAAGCGTTGCTAGTGGTTCTGCAACAACGCCAGCAACTTCAATTACAGCAAGTTTTGGAACAGGAAGTGTTAGTAACAGTGGTTTAGTTACAATTCCTATTGCAAATACTTCTAAATCTATTACTCCTACAGTAGTTGCAGGCTATGTATCTTCAGGTACAGCCGGCACAGTTACAGTAACAGGGAGTGGCACATATCAATTAAACACTAAAGCAGCTGCTACAATTACTCCTGGTACAACAAATTAGACAATAGCATCTGGAACATATCTTACTGGAACATAGACAATTGCAGGAGATGCTGATTTGGTTGCGGCTAATATTAAATCTGGTGTTTAGATCTTTAGTGTTACTGGTACTTATACCAGCGACGCTACGGCAACTGCCGCAGATATCAATAGCGGTGCTACCGCTTATGTAAATGGTAGTAAAATTATTGGTACTCAAACCTTTTCAACTATTTATACTGGCTCGTCTGCTCCTTCTTCTTCTCTTGGAAGTAATGGAGATGTATATTTAGTATTGGCATAAGGGGGGATTAATATATGGCAACAATTAGATTAATTCCATCAACATACTATCTGTCCAATACTTCATATTTGTCTGTCAGCAGTGCATCAAATATGTATGCTAATACAGACAGCACCAGTTATGCCACTATAACCAACACAAGAACCAGTACAAACTCGTATTACGCATATATTCGAGGTTTCAATTTTGATGACGTTCCGTCTAATGCGATAGTCAGCAGTATCACAATAAAGCTCAAGGCATACCACAGAGGCGGTAACACCGGGACGATTTCATGCTACGACGGCACAACCAACGTGTCTGCGGCGGGAAGCACAACGGCTTTGACAACCACTGCCACGGTCAAAACCTTCACAAATACCACGATAGACTGGGATACGCTGAAGGGATACGGCTCAGACTTTGGTATCCGCATCAACTGCCGCAGAAGCAGTCGGAATACGCAGAGTTTATTTTATATCTACGGTGCTGAGATCGAAGTCATATATACTATACCAACCCCCTATACTATTACTTCTTCAACTACGATAGGAACTATTTCTCCTTCTGGTTCGACTACGGTTTATAGTGGAGACGATTATACATTAACTATTAATGCAAATAATCCAACAGTTACAGACAATGGTAATAATGTAACTTCTCAATTGCAAAGAATAACTGGTGGTACAGATACTTTTATTCCATATGATTATGATAGTAGTGGATTTAATATTAGTAATATTACAAATGCATATTCTAATATATCTGATAATAATTATGCAAACTGTAGCTTGTCTGCACGTACAACTGGAACTTTATATTTGGATTTGGGTCCTGTCGATATACCAACCGGGGCAACAATTTCAAGTATTAGTTGTCAAGCCAGTTTACAAATTTCAAGAAATAGTTCATCGTCAAGTATGACTGCTTCATGTTAGATGTATAGCGGAAATACTGCTAAAGGCTCTTCTACTACATTGGTTACTAGCGCAACAGACGTGGCGCGAACCACTTATACAATGAATATGGGATCATGGACCGCCTCTGAGTTGCAAAACGCAAGATTTTATATTACAATGTATAATGGTGCTTCAGGTACGGTAAGATATATCTATGTATATGGAGTGGTATTAACAGTAACTTATCAAGTAAGTGGAGAAGTATATATTTATACTATTAATAATATCACAGGAGATCATACAATTATTGTAAGTGGTGGTTCAACTCCACAAGATACTGCTTATTTCAAAGTAAATGGAACTTGGAGACAAGTTTCTTAGGTATATAAAAAAATAAATGGAACCTGGGTATTACAAACAGATTTAGACAATGTATTTACTACAGGCACAAAATATAAAACATAAGGAAGGGGGATAATATATGGCAACACAAACAAGTTCACAAGATTTATATAATCTTACAATAAACAGAGTAACATCGCCAGAGGCGTTTGAATAGATGATAAGTGCTGGCGTTATTAGTGCTAATGAGTTTTATTTAGTCGAAGGTGAGAATGAAACGGTTGATTGGAGTAATATTACAAATAAGCCAAGTACTTTTCCGCCAGAAGCTCATTCTCATGGCAATATAACCAATGCTGGCGAATTATCTACAGCAAATAGAGCTGTAGTTACTGATAGCAATAAAAAAGTTACTGTAGCAGATTTAAGTGTTTCTTCTGCTACCAGCGAGTCAACTGCTGCGAATAGATTCGTTTATACTGTAACGTAGGATTCACAAGGAAAAATTACTGTTAAAACACGACCCCTTCCAGCTGCAACTGATGTAATTAAAACAGTAACATTTACCGCTGGTTCTACGCCAACACTTGGAACCGCGTTTTCTATTCCAAACGTAACTGGGAATACATCTGTAACTGCTTCTAAAGTCACAAAAAGCGATAATACAGTAGTAAAAACAATTTCTCAAGCAAGTTCAACTTCAAGTGTTATAGGAACTGTTGCAAATGGAGTTTTGACTTTGACTGAAGCAATTACTGCGGTTGGAGCGGTTACTGCAGGTTCTACCGCAACAGCAAGTGCGGTAACAATAACAGACGTTACTGCCACAAATACATCTCTTGGTACGGCTTTTTCTGTACCAAATGTAACTGATGTTGGCACTGTACCGACACTTACAACAACAACACAAAGCGTAATTACTGGTATATCATAAGGAGGGAATCTAATATATGGCAAGTCAAGTAAATGGATATATCGGAAAATTAAATCCTGGCAATGGTACTCAATATAGTTTAGGTTCTACTGCTTATGGAGAATGTAGTACGGCTGCAGGTACTGCGGCGAAAACAGTCGAGATGACTGGTTTTACTTTAATGAAAGGTGCTACAATTTTTGTAAAATTTACAAATACAAATTCTGCCACAAATCCAACTTTAAGTGTTAATTCTACAACAGCGAAACCATTGGTAAAATACGGCTCATCTACTATAAACTGGTCTGCTGGAGCAGTATTATGTTTAACTTACGATGGAACCAATTGGGTTGGTACAAGTGTAACATTATAGGATTTGGGCTTATCTAATGCAATGCATTTTATTGGTAAAGCAACCGTATCTGTTAGCGATGGTGGAACAGAAAACCCTACGATTACAGGATACGATTTTACCAACGACAGAAAACCTGGTGATGTTATTATCGGTAAGGATGATGGTCGTGAATATGTGTGGACCATTGCTGGATAGTGGGAACTATTAGGTCATGACGCTTCAGAAACGTATGATAGTGGAACAGCAAGTGGAAAATGGATTACTCGAGTATAGCAAAATTCAAATCGTGAAGTTACTGCAACGCTGTCTTCTGAAACAATAGGTTCTTCAACTTAGCCAATTTGGGCTGAAAACGGCGTATTAAAATCAACCACTTATGCTCTTAAAGCTACTGTTAATGATGCAACCTAGTACGGAGTCGCTTATTATTCAACAACTACTAATTTAACTTCAACTGCAGCCGGTGCTGCTAATACCGCACTTATGGGTAAAGGATCTGCGGCACCTGCTTTTGTTTCTGTAAGTCCTAATTCTGCCTGGACAGCTGGCACTACATCAGGACCAAGCCTTAAAATAACGGTTTTAGGAGTTACATAGACTACTGGTGCAGTAATACCTTCTGCCGGTGCTAACGCAAGCGGTGTTGTTACTACTGGAGCATAGCAGTTTGATGGTAATAAAACTTTTAAAGGTAATATCTTGCCGCAAGCAACAAACACATATACATTGGGTGCATCGTCAACCGGCAGGTGGAAAGCTTTATATATTGGTACTGCTGATAGTTATGGTAGTACAACATAGCCGATTTATTGGAATAATGGTGTTCCAACAGCAACAACTTATTCTTTAAGTGCAACAGTTAATTCTGGTACAGCAAATCAAGTTGCATATTATTCTTCTGCTAATGCGATTAGTAGTAAGGCTCCAGCGTGGCAAGCGTGGGTTGCTGGAACTACTAGCGGACCGCAAGCCAAGATTTAGATTGGCAATGCAGAATATACTTCTGCAGCAATTCCTAGTGCTAGTAATTCTGCGTCAGGTATTGTAACGACTACGACTCAAACCTTTGCTGGAAGTAAAACTTTTAATGGAGATAGTTTTACTGTATAGGCAGATACAATTAGAATTAGGAATAAAAATAATAATAATAGTCAATCTGCTTCAAATCCGTGGATAACTTCATTACACATAGGTGATAGCGAATATATCACTTTAAATGAATACAAAGATGATCATTTAGCAATTAGAGGTTCTTCAATTTTATTAGGGACGACCACCATTTAGGCTTATAATTCATCTGCTACTTATACAGCTGGCTCGGTGGTTTGGTATAATAACGCTTATTATACTTGTCCAGAAGCAATTACAACGGCTGAGGAATGGAATGCTGCGCATTGGACTGCTATGCCTACTTCTAGTGTTATGGCTGGTGCTAATTTTAACCCTTGGAAGACAAATACATATAGTTTAGGTACATCTAACTATAGGTGGTCTAATCTATATGTTGGTACGGTCAATACAGATGCTATTAAGTTTACTGATGCTAGCACAGAAGCGAACAGATTAGTTTGGACTAATGATACTAAAACTTTACAAGCAAATAACCATTACGCAGATGATGAACATATCGCAATTAATACAGAAACAGCACCAACTGAGAACTTCTATGTAGAAGGCACCTCTCGTTTTTCACTGGGTTCATCTGATTATACAAGTCATAAAAAATTTATTATTGGTTCTAGTGGAATGCGCTATTTAAGCTTTGGCGGTGCTGGTATTTAGGCTTATGATGCAAGCAATAATGCTTCAATTTTATACTTGAATTATTATGGTGGTACTTTAAGAGTAGGACAAGCTGGTTATGATGGACGTGTTATATTAGATACTACTACCGCCGCAGCTAATTCTAGTACTCCTAGTTTAAGAGTTATGCAAAATGCATAGATCACCAGTACTGATGTGAATCATATGGCATAGTTTTTAGCTTCAAATATGGAAACTGGTGGAGCAAATGCTATTGTATTAGGTAAGGCGGTCAGTGCTAATTAGGCAGGTTGTCTACTGTATACACATGGTACGACCCCATCTTTATCTTTTGGCTTTGTAAACAATTTAGGACTTTTGAAAATAACATCGAGCGGATCTGTTCATATAAATAGTGGTAGTAGTAGTACGCACAATACAAATACTTCAGAATTATTAGTAAAAGGTCGCGTAGTCGTCGATCTGTCCTATCATAATCAAAATAATTTTTCTGAATTTCGCATTAATCGTTCTACTGCCGGCTGGTCTGCGATTACATTAGGTGGAGCTTAGGACACAACTAGTGGTGGAGGATTAGGTGTTTGGCTTATAGGAAATAAAAACACACCAAATGATGCAACTACTGCAGCAGCTGGTATTACAGATTCTTAGTTTTATATTAGTTATAACAAATCTGCTAATGCGGATTGCCGTATTCAAGGTCATAACGCCACTGGTTTTAGCATTAGGCCGCGATTAGCGGTAAATGCGGATGTAGACACAGTAAACGCAGATTATAATTTATATGTGAATGGTACTGTGTGCATACACCGCGATACTACAACAGCAGCTGATTTGCCTGCTGGAATTAATTTTTCTGTTAAAGATACAACAACAAATAAAACTTATAGCAGCGGAGGCATTTTTGCCTATCATGATCATCACGCATCTAGTACATATGGAGTTAATATGGTTATTAAATCCGGCGGAGCTATGATTATTGGTGGAGGAGAAGGTCCGAGTAGTTTATATACTGTATTACACGATAATGCTGTGGCAAACAACAACGGAAATTTAAATACAGAATCATCATATTTTGTAACCGATGATACTATATATATTTATTCTAATGCTAACTCAATAGCAAATAGAATTGGAATCTCTCTTTCAACTGCTGGACATATACTTCCTTTTAAGGCAGAAGCCGCAAACAGCTTACAATAGAATATTGGTGCTAGTAACGCACAGTGGAAAACAACTTATACATCACAACTTAGAATGATGCGAGTGAATAATGCGGAATCTGGTAGAATATATTGGTATAGTGATTCTGCTAAAACTACCTGGGTTACCTATATGGGTAATGCAGATGCTGGCACTTGTCCGACTGGTGGAAAACCATCTACGCCAGAAACTGTAACAGGATGGGGTATACGTTCTCTTATTACCGCAGGTGCAACCACTGGTTGGGTGTGGGAATCAACCACTACAGCCTCAACCGAGGATACTACACTTCAACCAACCGCTCTATTTTCTATTAATGGTGCCAATGGGCGAGGTTGGTTTAATACATCCTGTGCAGCCAGTAACTATACTGCCCCTTGTCTAAAAGTAACACAAAGTACATCAATTGCTTCTGGTGCAGCTGCTCATTTGTTACATTTATTAGCTCCTAACGTTGAGGCTGGTGGTCATGCGGCTATGTGCATAGGCAAGGCATTGAGCACGGATAATGCAGGAACTATTCTTTTTACACCTGGTTCTTCCGCTGCTGAAAATGTTTTTAGTTTTGGATTTGTAAATCGCGATAGTTTATTAAAAATCTATCCTAGTGGTAAAGTACATATTCCATATAAAGTTAATTATAGTCCTGCTGATGCTAATTATTCATTGCGTATTGGACCAGATAATAATATACATTTAGATATTGGATATGACGGCCTCTAGTGTCAAGCTGCTAATAATGGAGGACAAAATGTTTTACATTTAAATTATGCCGGTGGCAACGTACAGATAGGCCGTGGCGGTGGTGCAAGTTTGTATGTTTATGGTGGCGGAGAATTTAATAATTAGTTAAATATTAAACGCACAACTACTAGTGCAGCTAATGATCCTGCTATTATAAGATTTTATGTCACAGATACAGATACCAATAATACTCAAAATGGTGGTTGGATTGCTTGCTATCATGACCACGCTGCTTCAACATTGGGCTTTAATATGGTCATTAGAGGCGCTGGAAATATGTTTTTTGGCGCTGGAGAAAGTCCTAGTACTTTATATAATGCTTTAAAACCAGCTGCCGATGCTGCAAGTTAGCAATACACTGGAGAGACGCTGTATATTACGTCTGATAGTGCTGTATTTTGCTATGCAAATGCAAATACAATTGCAAACAGAATTGGCTTTTGTGTTACAACCGCAGGAAATATTGTACCAGCAAAATTAGAAGTTGCTAATAGTGGTGTTCAGGATCTTGGTCTTTCTACCAATAAATGGCGATATATTTATGGCACAAAAGTATATGGTGCCGTATATAACGACTATGCAGAATTCCGTAAAACAATGGAAGTTGTAGAGGCAGGTCGTTGTGTTAAAGAAAATGGCGATGACTCTTTAGTATTAACAACGCAACGTCTTGAAAGAGGCTGTGAAATCGTGTCTGATACTTATGGATTTGCCATCGGCGAAAGCGAAGAAGCTAAGACACCTATTGCGTCTTCTGGACGAGTACTTGCTTATCCATATGAATCACGCGAAGAGTTTGCTTCTCATATTGGTTGGCCTGTGTGTTCTGGTCCAAACGGCACAGTTTCTATTATGACAGAAGAAGAAGAAGAAAAATATCCTTCTCGTATAATTGGCACTATCTCGGCTGTTCCTGATTATGAAGAATGGGGAGAAGATAATGTTAAAGTAAATGGACGAGTTTGGATTAGAATTAGATAATAAAAATAAGGGGAATAGGTTTCCCTATCCCCCTTATTTTATCTGGCTATTCGTGAGAAAATCTTATTCGTTATTCTTATTATTTCTGGTCCGTATGTAGCAATTAAATCTGCTATTAGTTCTTCTTGATTGATATCTAAAACCACATTATAACTAAACATCGCCGCATGGGTAACTTCGTGACATAGCACTTTCCGCAATTTATTCATCGGCACGATTTCATTTATATAAATAGTTTTAGTTGGATTATCGCAAGAGCCAAGAGCATACGAACCATCTTGTCGTCTAAGTTTAGGGTGATTAGGAGATGCGAACTTTATCTCCCAATCAACCCCATTAATTTTAAACATTTTGTATTTTTGAAGCTAAAGTGTTTATCTTCTTCTGGACGATAGACTTCTCTTCTGGAGTTGCTTTATCAAGCAAATCCATCATATCAGAAGTCAAATCCTGCATATAACTTTCTAATTCTTTCATTGATTTGTTAGAATCAGAACCATTAGACTTACTTTCCATAAACATCTTACGCTTCATTGGGCTGCGGCCTTCGCGTTCGTCGCGGAGATGCTGTAAAACGAAATCTTTATCGTAGTATGGTTCTTCTTCATAGCCTCCCCAGGGGTTTGGCTGATAACGAGAAGAGTAATACTAAGTTCCAGAAGAACCACTATTACCTCCAGAAGACTAGGATGAGGATGAACTATTGCCGCCACCGGAATAATACATTCTACCGTTGCTTCTTTCCATATCGCGGTAATAATCCGGCATTGGCATATAACGTTCTGAGTAGTAATAATTATTAGATTCTTTTGGCTATTCTGACGCTTCTTTCATTTGTTTATAGATTTCGCAATAGTATTCCGCCTGTGCGAGGTCTTTTATCATATCAATAACTTCGCCAAGCTCTTTGGCATCAACACATTTTAGGTCTGCCATTTGAGCTTGAACCTATGCGATAAGTTGTTCTTTTATAGACTTCAAATGTTCCATCATGCCACCCTCTCAACAATCAGATTAGCGTTCTAAACGCTGACAGGAATCGTGCCCGCATTTTCTACACTGATTTGACTGCAACATCCAATAGGTACATCAATATAGAGACTGGCACTAACGTTATTGTATTGTTCTACTGCGGCTGGCGTTGAAATCATACCTGAAGTTACAACAGGTTCTCCGTTGATTGCGATAGCGAGAATTACGGGACCTACTGTTTCGCCAGTAGGTACCGCAATATTAGCTCCGAACTCAACGAGGAATCTTGCACGAAGTTGCCCGTTTGGCAACCCACGCAAGCCAACCAAACCGCTGCCCTCTCTATGCATCATAGAATAATTACCTGGAACTGCTGTTTCGGTAAAGAGGACAGCCTAATTTACGGCTACGATTTGAGCCGCATTAGCGGTTATTTCCATCATTTTTTAGCCTCCTTCTATTAGGATACGAAACCATTGCTTAATACGCCGCCATAGAGGGCATTGTAGCCATATGTTCCATACATGCCAGTGTATGGATTTGCTACTAAATAAGCTGGACCTGCGGCAGGACGTAAAGCGTTGATAAGATAAGCATTCTGCTCGCTCTGAGAAATCTGCCCCTTGAGAGCCTGGTTTTCAGTAGTAAGAGCAGTGATGCGATCCTGAACCAGGAAGTCAAGAATGGAACGAGTATTGGCATTAGCGTTGTCAATAATATCTCTTGCGGCAGTTGTAACCGCAGCACGGTCGGCGCATGCTTCAGTTGCGAGGTTGTAATTGAGAGTTGCGAAATTGGTATCAATTCTATTACCGAGCTGGCAGTTTGCCAGAGCCTCATCGGCAGCGTGACTTGCGAACTATGCTTGAAGTAGATTTGTGTTCTACATACCGGCGACAGTGCCGGCGTTGATTGCCTGGATTGTTTCAAAACCTGTATTAGCGATTTGAGCCTGGGTGCCAGAGAAACCATTTAAAAGGCTGGTGTTGAGATTGTAGAAACCGTTAGCATTGCCAGATGCAAGGTCTCTAATACCACTTGATACATCGTGCATATCAAAATTGTAGCCAATATCGGCAGTAACGTTGCCGCCATTGGCACCGCCCCAGCCATTGCCCCAGCCGCCAAAAGCGAACAGGAAGAGTAGAATAATCCACCATCCGCCGGCACCGAAGCCATCACCAAACATTCCACCGCGATTGCCGCCACTAACAGCGGCGATATCAGATAAACTATAACCTTCATTTGTGTTAAACATGAGAGTATCCTCCTTCATAATCCTAATTGCCGTTTGAATGCGGCGAACTCTGTGTCGAAGTCGAGACCTCTCTAAGCACATAGATTACGAGCGACTTGTTCAATTCCCTTTCCATCATTATTTTGAGCCATTTTGAGAAGATTCTGTCCCATTGGACTACCACTGGCTTGCTACTGGAGCATATTCATCATCATCTGTTGGGGATTACCGCCGCTTCTTACCATCTGCATAAACTACATAATTGAATTATTCATTTAAGAAACCTCGCCTTCCTTAAAAATTGAATTCAGGGGTAGAAGTTTGCTAAGGCTGAGTTTGATCAGTACTCTCCTTTACAAGATTAGACTGTGCCAATACCTATTTTAGTGCAGCCATTGTCTGATTAAATTCGTCTCGTGTTACGAAATTAGTTGTTGTTGCTGCGAGGGGGACCGGAATCTCTTTTAATTCATACATGTTTAAAGAAGCAGTTCCGTCAATGTTGCATTGTTTTGTATAGATTTTTCCATTGGCCAAATCTGGAAAAAATGAAACTGTTCCATCAAAATCAACTGCGGCCGCCCTAACCTCCTCTAACCCAGACACTGGACGTCCTTTTAGCCCGAGCAGGGGCTGACGTATCTGAGTTGTTTGGGGTTGATAATAATAATTTTGTGATTGATATGGCATCTTTCTAAACCTCCTTTACCAAAATCTTTAGGGAATTATTGAGCCAAAAAACCGAAGAGAAATGTTGTCCTAATAATTCAACGGTTTTTTTTCCCTTCCCTCACCTTTATACGAAAATTATTTTCTGTATTTTTTCCCTCTCTGTCCAAAAAATTGTTGCTTTTTGGCGGAAATGAGTTGTGCTTCAAAAAAAACTTTGTTATAATTGGAGGTAAATTATATGGATACTCAGAATAAGGTTATTGATTTAGTAGAGTCTGACGAACAAACCTTAGATCGGCTCAATCTTACAAAACAAACAAAGCTCTTTACTTATATCAAGACAAGTGAAGACACTCCTTATACAACATTATATAAGGTTTATTTTGAATAATAGGAGGATATTATTATGGAATATAAGGATTTAGTTTCGACAATTATTCAAACTGTGCTTATTCCACTACTTATTGCACTGACCGGATTTTTGGTGAAGTGGATAAATGCGAAAGCGAATGAAGCCAAAGATAAAGTAAAAGATGATAAATATTATCTTTACATTGATATTCTTCAAGAGTTAGTAACTAAAACAGTTATTATGGTAAATCAAACATACGTTGATGAACTAAAGAAAGAAAATGCATTTACAAAAGAAGCTTAGATTGAAGCATTCAAGAGGGTTTATGAAACTGTAATTGCTTCTTTATCCGAAGACGTTTATGTATATTTAGAACAGATTATTGGTAATTTAGATGAGTATCTGACTGTCTTGATTGAGTCTTCTGTAAAAGCTCAAAAGAGTAAAATATAACTTTAGGACAACTTTTGATAACTTTCCTATCTTAACCTTTAAATTACTTTAGACAAGGATGAGGTCGACAGTTAAGGAGGAATTTAATCATATGGAAGTTTTAGAATGGATTGTAAAATATTGGGTGAATTGGGCTTGTGCCCTAGCCGCCGCAGGCATAGCACTTTTTGCAAAGCATTATGTAAAATTACAAAAAAAATCTATGGAATAGAAATGGGCAGAAAAAGAAAAGAATATGTGTGGTAAAATCATCTGCACTTTAGAAGAAAGAATTGGTGCTGTTGAAAGCTAGTCTTCAGAAGAAGACAAAAAGATTCACAAAGAGCTAGATGAAATTCATAAAGATGTTGATAGCATGGAATCTGGTATTTTATCAATACAAGGAAAACAGTTTAGAGAGTTTTGCGAATATCTTTTAGAAACTGGCCATTATATCACCGTAGATGAATATGAAGAGTTTGAAGTCGAATATGAAGTCTATAAAGGACTTGGCGGCAATCACCGAGGAGATGCACTACACGATAGAGTTGTGGATAAAGTATAGTGCCAAATGCGTAGAGAAAATCGTAACTTTGAATAAAAAAAAGGGCGATAGTCAATTAAGACTATCGCCCTTTTTTTGTTTTATTCTCCCCAATCATTTGCCATTGAACGCACTTTATGAGCTCCAATGCAAATTGCATCACATTCATCTTGGGTAGGCTTTTTACCGTAATTATTTACCACCCATTTCTAGGCGTTCTACTTCTACTCAGGTCTCGTCTTACCCTTAATTCCAAGAGTAGATTTCCAAGTACCTGCGAGAACCGCTTCCACAGGTTTTTCCATTTCTATGCAAAGTTCATACAATACTCCAAATACTTCCGCAAGTGCTTTAAATGTCTATACATTATTTACTCTCTAACCGTCCATATAAATATCTTCAAGCACAACTGCATCAATATGTTCATCATCTATCAGATGTTCTACCTCTTGGCGGATTTGATATAATCTTTCGCCAAGTTCAAAATATTTACTTACATCAATTTTTCCATATTGTTCAAGTGTATCTCCATCGAAGATGGCCCAGCCGGACACTCTACTCGCCTGGTCTAGGGCGAGTATTCTCATTGCCCCGTTGAACCGAAACCGCCAGTGCGTGCGGCCGCAGTTGTGTCTCCTTCTGCAAGAAAATAAGGCAGGATAATTCCCTGTCCAATTTTATCTCCACGATTTAATATAATATCATATGGAAATAGATTGATAATCTAGAAGAAAATGTGTCCTTCATTATCCGGATTATTATAATAGTCTCCGTCGATAACTCCTACTCCATTAGCAAGAATAAGATAATGTTTTAACGGACAAGAAGAACGAACCGAAAGTTGTAGAAATGTTCCCTCTGGCAGATATGCTTTCACACCTGTTGGAACAAGAGTTACCTTTGATTTACTGTTTTTAGTAATTTTAGCAACATCATTTAAATTAAAAATTGGAATATAATCTTCCATTCTACCAGTCATTTTTTCAACGCTGATATAATTTTCTATGGATTTCATCTATTTTGAGAACGCAGGAACAATTGTATCTTGCGCCACGACAAAATCATAACCGGCACTAAATTTTGTGGCCCGTTGTGGTAGCAAATCTGTCTAGTCGGCAAATTGACTCACTAATTCAAATCTTGGATAATCATGAAACATTAGAAGTTCACCTCATACTTAACATCAACGTCAGTATCAGGCTCCTTCTCACTATTAAACACTTTCTTAGCTTTTACAACCTGATACTCTTCTACCACTTCACCCTTAACTTTAATATACTTTGTAGTATAACTAAAGGCAGTAAGTTCAAAAGCGTTGTCGTTTAGCAGCTCTTCATGAAGAGCCTCTACCTCGTCAACAGTTGCCACTCTATAAGTTGTTACATCATTGATCAAATACTTCGCCATTTAGAATAATCCTCACGTTTCTATTAGAATAATTTTTATTACATTCAGTTAAGAAATCTAATCCTATCTTTTGGATAAAATTTTTATTACCATCAATTTCAATTTCGTTAATATCTTTTTCTTTATATAGAACATAATTGACTAAATCACCCAAGAGTACTGACATGCTCTTTACTGGTTTATTATTATCATCTACTAAATAAACCATTTGATATAAGTCAAACATATTGACATTAATAATAGCTTTATGTGCCATAAGTAATAACCCCCTAATCATAAGGGAAGAGTAAGTAGACAAATGTCCCCATATCTTCTTTGACCCAGATCTCACATTTTTCATCAGCAATTTCATCCGTTTGAATAGTCCCAAAACTAAGTAAAAGTTCTATGACAGCGTGACCAAAAGTGATATAATTTGCTATTGCGTCGGAAGCCTCTTCTAACATTGTGTAAGAGCTTCTGTCTTTACACATAAGCATAAAATATTTTGCTGATGAAAACTCTTTTTTCCAATTATTAATTTTATCTCTCAGAATATTTAGCTATATCTAATCATAAGCAGGAAGCTAATTAACAATGCTTTGATTGATTTCATATAAGGACATTGATACATTGCCATTTCCTTTTACTTTAGTTTTCTCTTTTTCTTTCATTGTATTGTAATTCCTTCATATTCAAAATCCTTTGATTGCGGCTTCCCCTCATGCCGAGCGTGATATCGCGTTCTGCCGCAACAAAAGGTCCATCAATAAGATAATCTATTTTATGTAATAAACTATCTAAAATCTAATCGTGTCTATCTAAAAGTTCTTCAAGAGTATATCCTGTCCAAATATAGATTTTTATGTTTGGATAAGTTTCTAAAACGCTAGAAATAATCAAGTTTACTAAAAACAGATTTTCTTTACATAACGGCTCTCCGCCCATTATACTTAGATTTCTCTATATTCCATTTTCATTCAACGCTTTGATAAGTTCGTTTAGAGTATCCATTGTAAACTCTTTGCCGCCATCAAAACTCCAAGTCTATGGATTATGACATTCGGGACAGCGAATCGGGCAACCCTAAACAAAGAATGAAACATTTACTCCCTCGCCTGCGGCAATATCATTTTTTATCATTCCGGCGTATTTCATATCTCTATCTCCTTGGCAGAAATATAAACGCTTCGAGTGCATTCCGGACAACTTACAAAATATTCATCGTATCCTTCATCTCTATTATAACTAACGCCAATATCTTCTCTGGTATAAGCGAAACAGCAATGGCAAGTAGGGCAAATCTTCTCACCGATTTCAAACTTATCTCCGTGTTTGATAACTCTCATTCCATCACCCCCACATGTTTAACTCGATGATGTACTTCATCTTGTTTACCGAGGTTAAACGCAGTAGTATAGTTACCTGTTAAGTATCCAGTAACACGACGCAATTGTTGAATATTGGTACTGCCGCACATAGGACATTTATCGTTGATTTCACCCTGATAGCCGCAATCAAGACAGGTATCAGAAGGAACGTTGATAGCAAAATAAGGAATATCTTTATCCATCGCATAATTTACAATCTGCTCTAATGCCTTAGTATTATGTACGGCTGATGCATCAAGCTCAACATATGTAATACATCCAGCAGAGGAGTATCCAGTTAATTGACTTTCAATATCAATTTTATCAAACGGGCTTAGTTGATGCCATACTGGAACATGCATGCTGTTTGTAAAGAAATCCTTGTCGCTAACATTAGGAATAATTCCATACTGCAGACGGAACTTTTTCAGAGCGGTATAGCAAAGATTTTCCGCAGGCGTATAATAAACTCCAAAATTTAATTTATATTCTTGTTTAAATTCAGCACAACGATCTTTAAATAGTTGCTCGATACGCTTTGCTAAATCCATACCTTCTGGAGTGGTATGATCTTTACCGATGAGAATTTGAAGAGCTTCGGCAAGTCCCAACTGGCCGATAACAATAGTACCATGCTTGAGAGCACTTCTAATACCTTCTTCTGGATGGTATCCCATCATGGTATTATTTTCATACATAAACTTCGCTGCTTCTGGAGACTGTGAACAAATCCACTCAAAACGTTCAATCAGCATATCTTTTGCCTCATGGATTTTTTCATCAAGAATATTCATAAAATTATTGATTAAATCTTCTTCAGTCGCATAAGGATCGTCGATCACTTCCAATCCTTGCTTTGCCATCATAGCAAGAGTTGGAAGAATAATTGTTACGGGACAGATATTTCCTCGTCCATCTTTAGTTTGGGGGTTGACACCAGGTTCCGCGTTTATGTCTGCGCCATTGGCGGTTCTACATCCCATTGTGCTAAAGTAAGTCTTCGGGTCATCGCGATCATATCCCGCATTTCCGGACCAATCTACATTGGCATAATTAGGATACAAACGCTTTGCGGTAGACTCAAGAGCCAGCTAATAGAGGTCATAATTCGGGTCTCCGGGCTCTCTATTGACGCCGCGCATACATTGGAAGATTCCGCAAGGGAATATTGATGTTTTATGTAATTTACCAAGCCCTTCAATAGACACTTTCAATAAAGCCTTAGTTACCATTCTTCCTTCTGGAAGAGTACATGTACCATAATTTATTGAGGTAAAAGGAAGTTGATTGCCACTTCTGGATTGAAGTGTATTTAAATTATGATACATTCCTTCAACCGCTTGATGCACTTCACGCTCTGTCATATCCATAGCATATTTATATGCTTTTGTGTTTTGTGCGGTTAGCACTAGTCCAACAATATTTTCATCTACTGTTGGATTATTATAAGACTCAATTGGCATTTTTGTAATATTTACGTCTTTGAAATAATGAGCTTCATTACCTTCATCAAAATATTTTAATCCATCTTTAAAATGTTTCCAAAAACTCTTTCTCACATATGGAACCATTGTCCAATCAAGATGGGTAGCACTTACGCCGCCAAATTGTTGCAGACTTTGCAACTAAAAAATAACTGCTACAAGCTAAAAAGCAGTATTTACAGAACCCGCCGGTCGTACATCTGTTTGGCGAGTATTGAAACCTTTAGCCAAGAGGTCGTCGAATGGGACACTTAGGCAATTATGAGAACCTACATAATATGCGTCAAGGTCATGGATATAAACCATATTACCTTCGTGATTTTCTCTTGCTTTCTTAGAAATAAGATAGTCAAGAGCAAGTTTCTTTGTCATAACACCAGATGCTTCACCCGTGCGGCCGCCGAACGAATGCTCGTCTACGTTAGCATTTTGATTCTATACATCGGAAGCTGCAAGTTTTTCTCTAATAGCATCAATAAAATCATGTTGGTAATTACGTGCGACTTCTTTCTTGTAGCGATAACGAATATAAGCACGAGCTACATCACGACGCTCAGAACGCATTAGGTAATCTTCTACTAAATCTTGAATCTCTTCAACACTACATCCATTACCATCTTGATATTTAAAATAATCTTCAATATCATCTGCAATATCTTTTGCGGTGTCATCTTCATAAAGTTTACCATCTATTTCAATAAAAGCCGCATTGATTGCATTTATAATTTTTTGTTTGTCAAAAGGAACTAATGTTCCATCTCTTTTACTGACTAAAACCATTTCTTATCCTCCATACTAAATTTTGTATTCGCTATCAATATATATACAATTTTTAGTAGAATTATTAATCAAATTTGCCCTCTTCTTGTTCTATCTCAAGAACGGTCATAATTGCATAATTAGCCAGATCAATAAGAGTATCTTTGATATTCTCATCATCTACTAATTGCTCTTTGCGAGAAAGGGTCTTGAAACGATTTAACTTATCCCCAAGTCGAATACGAGGCATTGCCATTCCTTCATCGAGATAAGAGAGATGAAAGCTATCTCCATAATCGTGATTTTTCTGTATGTATAATGTTTTTATATAATCACATAATTCTGCGTGCCGCTCAAGTTTTGTCATTGTTTTCCTCCTACCAGCCGCAATTCATAAGGGGATATATAAAACATCTCTGGCTTATAATCCGCATATGCGACTCTGTGTTTTTGATAATATATTTTTAAATCACGATTTTGTTTTAAACAATACCAGTGATATTTAATATTTGTATAATCCGGTGCGAATCTATATTCCTCTCCTGGTTTTATAATTATATCATCAAGAATCATTTGTTCGATTGGTATTTCTACAAAAGCTCCATAATCGCCAATAACAATTCTTGAATAACCATGAGCGACATGATTATAATATGTATCATATATTTCACAATTCTCATTGCCGTTGATATGCCATTCGGGAGGAAGCTCTTCAAAATAGAGCTTCCTCTGTTTGGTTGAAACATCTGGCGGGAGAGGTTTATAATGATATAGATTTACACATTCTTGAATTGTCATTCTTCACCTTCTCCTTTATACCTTTCATTTTGGAGAATCAAATCTCCTTCTTTATCAACTTGCAAAATATGATATAACTGATGACCTATAGATGAAGAATACTTTTTCGTGATAAAAGTATCGCCAGATCGAATGCCTTGCACCATAATCATACTTCCTCTATCGAACCAAGATTTTTCAACTACGTGTTTTACACCATCTTCTCCTCTTTCAGAAATACGCTTATCGAATAATGCAAAATATTCTTTTCTAAACTTAACATTTACTACACCATCAGTAGTTAAAATAGTTACTACACCTTTTACTTTATTTTTTGCTATACAAGTTCCTGCAATGCGACTTAGTTTAAATAGATGAATAGCTTTATTAGCTTTATAAAATGTTCTTTCAATCTCTGGCTCTTCTGGCAAATCATTAAAGTTACTTAAACCATACTTATTCATATCAACTTTTGCTAATTCATGTTCGTGTTTATAAAAACATAAAACTTCCATTTCCCAGGCAGAATAGTTTGCATCACCAGCATACTTTTCCCAATCTGCTTTGAAAATGCGAGAATTTAATTCTGTCAAGATTTTTTCCCCATCTTCCTTCAACCAGTTTCTAAAAGTATCCATAAAAAATTGATATTTCTTATCCCATTTTTTCATATCTAAAAAATGATCGTCCTCTATTAGATTTTCAAAACCTAATTCAAATAAGAAATCTACTGCACGCAAGTCAAGTACATAATCCTATGGATATTCTGATTGCTTGCATTCTGCTTTGAGATAACGATTGAATTCATATACTCTATAGGCTAGTTGCCGCTCGGGAGTGTCTTTTGGTATCATATCTTGTTTATTCAGCGTTGGAAAGTTCTGTAATGTTAATCTTGACTTCTTATCACAAGTTTCCCAAATATACCAAGCCATTGCCAATTTTCGTTCCATAAAGTCATCAAAAGCACCAGCCTTAATTAAAGACACCATCGCTTGCTTTGTTGGTTTAATTCTATTATAAAAATCTTTAATTCCTCGATATGGACGATTTTCAATGATTTTCTTTACCAAATCATCATTCACATTTAATAATGCTTTCATACCAAAGAGGATTCTATTATTCTTTACATCTGGTTTAAAACCAAAATCAGAACCATTTATACTAACAAGACTGACATTAATACCCGCATTAATAATATCATTTAACGCTTTTGCAACTTTACCATAATCAGTACTTGTTGCTTTCTTTTTCTTTTCTTCGGCATTATCTTCGGTTTCTTCTTTATCATATAATGCTTCGCCATCTTCATCAACCGCATCTTCCAAAGAACCGCTATTGACTACCAGACATGCCGTATCCCAATAAATCGGATTCCAATGAGTGCCAAGATACAATGTTTGTGCTCCTACAAAACTATATGCAAGAGCATGAATAACCGAGAATGAATAGCCCATCTGCGGCCCGGCCCCAAATCGCCAGACATACTGGCCCAAACGAGGACTTGCCGCACTATCCAGAACTTGCTGGCGAAGTGCTGGAATTTTTGACATTTGCTTTTTGCCTACGATTTTACGAGCATTATTTGCTTCGCCCAAGGTAAAACCGCAAATATTTGGATCCATCAGCATCTTCATTAACTGCTCCTGGCTGGGTGGAACACCATAAGATTGTTTGAAGTACGGTTCCAATGTTTTCTGTTCTTCTTTGGTCAAACCAAAGTTATCCATTTCTTCATACCACAAACTAATATCATTTTTATAACGATAATATTTATCAATCGGACGCTCTTGGCCTTCTTCACCCATCAGACGAATTACTTACCACTACTATTTTCATAGCCCATTAAGGTTTGTGGTCTGGACTATCTTTTACTCTCTTATTGAGAGCATACCATTTCCAATTACGTATCAATAGTAATCGTACTCTCTGTCTAACCAGAGATAGTCTCTACAGGTTTTAGAATATATCCTTGACGAGCATTTTCTCTAATAGGAAAATCTCCATCGTACAAAGCCTATACAATTTTCTAATATCCTTTATTTATTTTTTCAATAGTATCACGATTTCTATTTGTATAGCGTGCTATCTCTCTAATTGAATATTTTGTATTTTTTAACAAATCAATAATCTATAAATATTCATCATTAGTTATTCTATTTTGTTGTAAAGGATATTTTTCATTTTCTTGTCTTAAACATTTGCCATTGTTTATATCAGAAATATAACTTCTTGATAACTAATATTTTTCAGCAATATTTGGAATATATTCACCGTGTTTTAAGGCATTAATTATTTCTTTTATCTAATCATCGGATAAATAACTTTTATTTTTTCCACGATTAGCCATTCCATCACACTATAAATTATATCCATTTGGCACAATTGTATCTTCCTATCTAATGTATTGAGATTCTAATTTATTTACTTCATCCCAATCCTCAGTATCAATAACTTCTAAAATATTATAATCAAAATTATTAATACCATATTTGCGGATTGCCCTATGGAATGGAAGGTCGTAAGAAATCTCATGTCCCTAATGGCAATGAATACTATCCTAAATATGCTATTTTTTTCGTCTTTCTAAATTATTAGTCTAACCAATATATTTTTTACCATTTGTTTTATTTGTATAACAATAGATATAATGTATCATTATAACACATCCTTTCCATTATTATTTGAAACAAATGGCAGATGTTTTATCGGCTTTTGTCCTAAAAATATATTCTAATTTCCCACGGGATTCCCATGCCTTGTGGTTTAGGGTTCCCCGTTAGCCAGCGTTTTACCAAAAATTCCTGTGAATTTTTCCCTTCGCGCTGACCCCGTTGATGAAACGGTAAAGTATGTATGGGCCAATTCTCGACCCATTCGCGTCAGCCATTTCCAGAATTGTGCGAGGTTTCAACTGCTTTGCCGCTTTTGAACCTTCTGCACTATCAAACTGAAATGTATTGATAACTGAAACTTCTCCAAGAGCATCCCACATCTTTGTATCTGTCTTTATCGGCAAAACACTTGGATGTAGATATTTATTATATACTTCACGTAGACTTAAATCTTTCTCAATCTCTCCATCCTCTTGGAGGAACTGAATTGTCTGAACGATCTTATCTTGAACTTCTGTTACCAGGAAGTCATACTTTGTCAAACCCATATATTCTGCATCATGCAAATTATATTGAGTGATAATTTCTCCTTTTGGAGTTTTCATAAACGCACTATGTTCAAACGGATCACCATCAAATAGAACAATACCAGATGCGTGAGAACTACGTTTATTTACTAGACCTTCGATACCTTTTATAATATCCAAAAGACCTGGATAATTATTTACTTCACGAATAAAAGTGCCAACCGGCTTTCTATTCTTTTCTTCATTTCCTTCAAGAACATCTTTGATGGGCCATAGAAAACCACGTTCTTGGGGGATAAGAGATGCCATATACTGTGCCTGATCTACATCAATGCCTTCTGGATAATCTTCTGAACGATAACCACGACATGCAGTTAGAACTGCTGACTTTGTACCCTCGGTTCCAAAGGTTGAGATACGCGTGCATCCGAAAGATTTCTTCGCCCACTCCGGAACATCATCCTGGAACATCTGGCTGCGTTCTGCCGCAATCTTCTGTAGGACCAGGCCGCACTTGGAAGGACAAATATCAATGTCAATATCACCCAACTCAACACGTTCATCATTTAGATAACGGAAGAATGGAAGTTCCCATTCAATAGGATCGAGCTGAGTAATACCCATCAAATAATGATTTAATGCCGCACAAGATGAACCTCGTCCGGCTCCTACCATCGAACCGCAATCCCAAATCAAATCAATATAATGCTGAAGTGTATTAGGATAACGGAACATATTAGTTTCGAGTTTTTCACTAATAACACTTTTTACTCGTGCTTCTTCTTCTAATTCTACAAGATATCTGTCGTCGCCAGTTTCATTATAATGAGTCCAACCTTTATCGAGTTCATCCAATTTATCCCAGCATTGATTAATCCAGTATCTATCTTGAATATCGTCAGACACAAACAATTTAGACAAAGTTGGAAATTTATGCTTCATTTCATCAGCATAGTCATTATTAACTCCCCACCAGGCTGCTTTTGGATAATCTTTTACCACAACTGAGGGTATGTCTTGCTTGTGAAAGAGAGAATATTCTTGTACCTTTTCTTGTATCTCCAAAGTGTTATCCGCTACTTGACAGGCAAAAGCATAGTCTCCATTGAAAGTAAAAGCAAGTAGATTCGTAACTTCATCAAAGTCCATAAGGTATGTATATTCATAGAATGAATCAACTTCTCTATCTCCTTCTTTAGAGTTTAAATATGCCTTATGCACGGCACGTGCTTCTTTAGTCAAATAATGTGCGTCTGTCCCAACTACCATTTTTATACCATAAAAATCGGCTATTTTTCGCAGAGCTTGATTCGCGGCAATTTGATCGCTAGCTGTTCCAGGAGCACACTCTATATAAAAATCTGTTCCGAACAAATCTAAACAATAATTTAAAAAATCATTGATTTGTTTATAATAAAACATTGCGTTTTGTGTATCGTTGACTAATCTTGCCTTCGTATAAACCAAAGCTAAACTAGGCAATTCACCGCCAATACATGCGGTTGTTGCTATAAGATGCCCCTTGAATTTTGTTACTACTTCACGTAATTCATCTTTAGTAGTTGGAACTCTTTCCATTCTTCTATCCACATAAGAGTTTATCCAAGCTTTTGAGCTAAGCTCTCTTAATGCTCGATGACCAATAGCATCTTTTGCTATCAAAATGAAGTGATAATATTTTTGACCTGATTTTCTTTCGTCTACAAGATAAATCTCATTACCATATGCGACTTTGAAATCCGGATGCTCTTTTTTTACATCTTTCATATATTTTTCTACTTCAATATGAGCGGATAAACATTCATGGTCTGTAATTGCAATACCGGACAACCCCAGTTCAATCGCTTTATCAATGAGGTCTGCTGGCTTATTTATAGCATCAACCAATCTCAAATTACTATACATCGTATGTGTATGACAGTTGAAGTATGGTTTCATATATAACCTCCACTTTTATCATACTTATATTATAACATATTTTTTATGTTATGACAACCAATTTATCTATCGCTCTGGTAACCCCGGTATAAGTATATTTGCGGCGATCGTCTGTGGACCGCGGCCACCCTGTTTCTTGGAAGAGCAAAACTTTATTCCATTCGCTGCCTTGAGCTTTCCATACTGTAATCGCATAACCAAAGTTTGCGTGAAGAGGGACGGCTGTTTCAAGACGCTTCAAGATAGTATACTCTTCTTTACCGCTAAGAGTTGGCTGTCCTGTCATTATCTCGTTATAATCAAAGGGTAGCATTTCAAAGATCTCCCCTTCTTCATCACCGGAGATAGAAGCTGTTAGAATAGGTACTGTCAAGCGTTCATTTCTTATCCAATAAGGATATTCCCATTCTTGATATTCCATCTGTACGATTTTACCAATTACCCCATTAGTAAGAGGATTTTCAAGATTAGACCAGATATCCCATTCGTTGTGCATATTGATCAGTTTATCTCCAAGCTGAACCTCTGGAAGAAAATTATAAGCTTGCCGCATTTGATTATTTATAGCTATTTTATTTCTATTTGTAGCACATAATACTTGGTCTGCCCAAAGAAGCATATCTGTAGTAAGCGCAGATTTATTGAATATCATTACTTGCTCATTATTACAGGGGAAGGTTAGCAGAGGCTTGCCTTCTCTTACATGCATAGATAAGCGTATAATTTCACTTTCTTGCGCCTGTCGCATAATTTCATCAAGAAAAATATGCGGGTTATCTAAGACATGGTTGTTTGGATCTTCTTTACCATCCGGAACAGGCGGTAGCTGTTCGGGGTCGCCGCAAGCAATAATGTAAAAATGGTAATCACATAGTAAATCCCAAATGCGTTTCGGCAGCATTGAAACTTCATCAACCACAACAACTTTGATTTCTCGTTCCATTTCATAGGGTTTTTTAGGAGTAAATACATACTTGCCATTTGGCATTAACTTGGCATGATACACCAACTTATGTGCGGTTGTTGCTCCTGGACAGCCTTTGTTTTTTAGTACATTTGCGGCTTTACCAGTATAAGCCACATATCTTACTTCATTTGGATAGAGACCCATCGCCGCAATAATGAACTTGATAAGAGTTGATTTACCGCTTCCTGCGTATCCTGAAATTACCGTATATTTTTCCTTATTCTTCCATCTTTCCAGGGCTATCTTCAACCCTTCTTCTTGTTTTCTCGTTAGCTCCACGGTCGTGTCTCACCACCCAATCTATATACTCTTGGAACCATACATTATATCTTGTACAAAAATAATTTTGAATATCATAGTCTCCCAATTCATCAAAAACATAAATACCATATTTTTCCCAAAAGTGTTTATCATATTTTTGTTCAATTGCATCTTCTACAGCGTGTAGATTCATTCCATCTACCAAAAATTCACTAAAGTCATATTGGTCTAATAATTCAATATTTTTTTTAAACCCTGGAAATTTTTTACACATAATATCTAATTCTTCTTGAGCTACTTCTTCACATGACATAAAATAAAACTCCTTACTTTCTTATTTCCTATATCTATTATATCAAAATTTTTCCTCAAAGTCAAGTGGGGTTATCTTCTCAACACGTTCCCCGCCGAAAATATCTTGGATGCTATTATAGGCATTTTGCTCTAAAAAATCGAAAGGCTCTTTTTGATTTGAGCTTTCGGTTGTGCTGGGCGTCTCCGGCCGGAGCAGGTTAAGTTCTCTTTCGATATGGTTTAATTTCTCTCCTATCTAATCAATAGAGTCTGCAATATAAGTCCATGTGTTATTATCTTTATTCAATAACCGTACCATCTTACGCATAGCATCACCGGCTTCCGCGGCGGTTATCCCGACCTGCCCTAAACCTGCCATAATTTTGCTGACATCGGCATGACCTTCTAAAGTAAACATTTATTTCTCACCTATATAATAAAAATAAGGGGTGCGCTTAGCACACCCCTGTAAAATATTCATATGCTTTCAAAGCATTCCATTGTCTCACCGCATATGTGCTTTTGGCACAGCGTTCATAACATTGTGCAAACATCAACGCAGCATCAGAGACAGATGTTAATTCTAAAAAGTCGGCATATTTATAACCTGAATGATAAGCGTATCCAAAAGTATTCAGTTCATACTCAATAGTTTTTGCTAAAAAATCACATTGATAAATTAAATCTTGACCTCTTACATCAGGATATGTATCTCTACTCCATTGGCACATTCCATAATAATATCCGCTGCCGTCAGAGTAAAGCCAGTATTGGATATCTAAAGTTCCTCCTCCCACTTCTGCCATCATATTACCAAGTAGACCAGCTGTAACTTCATCGCTATAGCCCATGCTTTTTGTAAAATATAACCAAATATAGGTTGCGTAAGGATATTCTTCATATTTTTCTTCCCAATAATATATGTCATTTTTTATATCTATAATCTGTGCTTCGCATGAGTGCCATTCATTTTTTGCCTCTAAAATAATAGAATGACTTTCTGCATATCCCAACTCCCTAGCGCATTCTGCCATCTGGTGTGCTATATCTTGTCTATGCTGTAATTCTTCAATTTCTTCGTTATCTTCAAAAAATGGCAAAATATCTAATCCTTCTGTAGGAATATAGGGTGAACTTGCGTCTGCGACTGTATTACATCCAATGATAAAAATTAAAACGCAGACAATAAATAAGATACCAATTTTCTTTTTCATAGTGACTTTCCTCCTAATTTTTCAATTAGGTCAAAAAGTTGTGTATTAAAAGTAATAATTAGATTTGCTTATGATTTCATAATCTTCAATTTTAATTTGAGGATAAAATCTACCGTTCCACTCATTAAGGTTACAAGTGCCAACGACATTAATTGTTACACAACCCATTTCAGAATATAAACTATCATATTCTTCTTGACTTGACCCAAACTTAATTAAGGTCAAATCACCAGGGAGAGTAATTTTCAAAGTTGGATTTTTATCTGCTGACATGAGTTGTAGCTTGGAACCATTTATCTAAATATTCTCAATGGCGATTTGCGGTTCTGCTAATCCTTGACCCCAATAGCCAGACAATTTACCAAGCTCTAAGATATCATCGCGATATTGACTTACCTCATTTGCCATCCAGATAAAATCTACACGATAACTATTGCTAAAATCAAAATCTTTTAGCTTTATATCTATATAATGTTTAAACTCTTCTAATTTGTCATCTAAAATACTTACGCCGAAAGCAGAAGCGTGTCCTTGAGCGTATTCAACAAGGCCACTTTCAGCCAAGAACTCTCTGAAATTAACCAACTTTGAGTATGTCGCATTCCGTCCAGAGCCTCTCCAGGAGAACTTAGTTATTTCACCCGTATCTTCATCAATTTCAATATATCTATTCAATAGAAGCACTGGCCGCATATATTTTCCCATAATTTGATTTGCTATTAGACCAGTTAGATTTTCTTCTACTGGATGGTCTAACTAAATAATCAAAACGGGATGCAACAATAAATTATCTCTCTCGATGATTTCCTCAATTACTTCCAGGCTTGTATCTCTTGCTTTAGTTTGTCTATTCTTAATGTTTCTGCAATTTCTACAAGCCTGCTCCACCCTCGTCTCAAACTCTCCTTTATGTCCTCTTTTGGTTGAAGGAATTCGCTCATAGGACCTAAAATCAAGCATTGCTTCAAAGAGGAGCAGTTTTTCGTCCAATGTACCAACGCGAATTGTGGCATTGATATATGGGGCGATGTAGAATGAAATCCCAAAAGGTGTAACCTTGCCTTTTAAGGAATAATTCTACTCATCAACAAAGTTTACAATAAATGGATTTCTTAATATTGTTGTGCCCAATGAGATAAGTTCTCTTGTTTCAAAGTTTCTTAAATCCATCATATCGGAAACCATGCCGATGGCAACAAGGTCTAAGATATTATCCGCATAACTTTTATTCATAAATTGGTCAATATATTGGCAGAATTTATATACCATTCCAACTCCCGATAAAGTTTTATTTGGATACCGCACGCTCAACTAATTGTTGATTACGCAGGCGTCTGTTGAAACCTTGCTGGCTTCGTGGTGGTCAATTACAAGAACATCAATACCTTTTTCTTTTAATGTTTGATGCTACTCGTAATCATTGCTACCCGCATCCGGAACTATTACCAATTTTACATCTTCTGGAATCGTTTCTAAAATAATACCATGCTCTTTACCATCATGGATGCGGTAGGAGATATTTTGCTGGGCGTGCCCCGGCGCAATCATATTTGCATAGTTGATAAGTGCGGCTGCCGATGTATAACCGTCAACATCGCTATCAATCTATATAAAAATTTTATCACCAGCAGCAAGATGCTAAATAAACATTTTTGCGCCTTCGGCTATATTGTCAAGTAACGCCGGATCCAAAATATCTTCTTTAGTTGTGTGTAGATAGTGATTGATATCAAAGGGAAACATCCCTCTGTTTGCGAACACCCGTTCGACCGGTGACATATTATTCTATACCGGGATGCTGGGTGTTAAAAGTTGATATTCCATAGAAAATCAACCTCCTTTCATCGTATCACTACCTATCAATATATTTGATTTTTCTTTTAATCATTTTAATCACTATCAACCTTTTTAATAATAATTATAGCCTTGATATGGACAACTGTTGATAGATGGCATTATCAACGTATGAATTATATCATCTGGGGTGCCGCGCTCAATTAAGCCAATATTACAGGCGTGACCCCGACTTGTATCTCTCGCTGGTATTACACACCAACTGTCACCATTATCAAATTCAACCCTATCTTTTGTTCGATGAATTACTTCTACTCTAATACGTCGGTAATCTTTAATCAATTGCTCAAATCGGTTTAATCCTATTTCTTTATTGGTATAATACCATATAATACCATTCACTAAACTCTCTCCTTATATAATATCAAAAATTTTTCTTTTCCGCAATCTACGGGCGAGTCTTTATACCCGGTTAATTTCTTTCTATCTAAAATATATGAAATCTAAACATAATTTTTATATTTTAACTGAATTTTTTTTAAGTTATTCAACAGATGACAATATTCATCATCGCCAACATTTTGGAATTGTCTATCAAAAGCGACAACGATTTCCTGAGCTCCGGCGTCAATAAGCAACTGCGTCTGGTAGGAAGATAGGCTACTGCCGCAGCAAGCCACATAAATATCATTATTAAAACCAAAATATGTTTGTGCTTTGAGAACCGATTTCTCGCCTTCAAAAACAACCGCTTTTTTCATTTTAGGAATTACGCAACGAGCATTATTG
>JAEEGL011168968.1_pt1 | contig 77170 bp, 64 predicted proteins | sample 9134231 | NCBI WGS metagenome assembly JAEEGL01 (sample SAMN16246548, study PRJNA631951) | gut metagenome | biome: gut microbiome; feature: rumen; material: fiber-attached | host: Bos | place: Iran: Karaj | collected 2018-10 | reverse complement strand
CCTTAAGTTTGAAAATCAATGTTAATTGAATTTTCAGGGTTGTTTAGCTGTTTAATTATCAAGGTTCTTTTTGCGTTTTGCTCTCTCGCAAAGCGCTCGATTAGATTACCACCGTTTTGAAACTTTGTCAACAACTTTTTTCATTTTTTTTTGAAGAAGTTGTTCACTGTAGCTAATAAACAAACTCGTCTCTGCCGTCTTGCTCGTTTCTGTTTGTTTTCTTTTTCAACGGTGCGAGCGATATATTACTCCCTTAACAACCTTTTGTCAAGACGAAATTCGCTTATTTACCGAAGTTGCAAAATTGTGTCAATTGTAGCTACAATTGTTTGTTTATATATCGGGAAATATAAAACGAGCAGACTGTTCATCTGCTCGTGAATTTGCTAACGGAGAAAGAGGGATTTGAACCCTCGCGCCGGTTGCCCGACCTACACCCTTAGCAGGGGCGCCTCTTCGGCCTCTTGAGTATTTCTCCAAAAGCTCGAAAATCGCTACCAAAGGTATTCGGTTTTCTTCTGCGTTCTTCAAACGCAAGCGATAGTTTAACAAAGAAAAGTGTATCTGTCAAGATTTTTCGGGAATAAAGATATAAATTACTCCGCGTTCATATACAGATCATTTCCCTTGTCATCTATCACAACAATTGCGGGAAAATCTTCCACTTCCAGTCTGTAGATCGCTTCCGCTCCCAGATCTTCATATGCTACTATATCTGCCTTTTTAATGCACTTTGAAAGAAGAGCTCCCGCACCTCCGACTGCGGCAAGATATACTGCATGGTTCTTTTTTATGGCTGCTTTTACCGCATCCGATCTTTTTCCTTTACCGATCATTCCGGTGATTCCCAGGTCAAGAAGCCTTGGCGTATATTTATCCATTCTTCCCGCTGTAGTGGGGCCTGCGGAACCTATGACCTGATCCGGTTTTGCGGGAGAGGGACCGAGATAATAGACCGTAAGGTCCTTAAGATCGATCGGCAATGCCTCTCCTTTATCAAGGGTTTCCACCATTCTCTTATGAGCGGCATCCCTTGCGGAATACATTACTCCGGAAAGATAGACATAGTCACCCGCTTTCAATGAGGAAGCAATTTCTTTTGTAATCGGAAGTTGTATATTTTTAATTTCCATATTATATGACCCTCGTTACATGACGATTTACATGGCAGCATATGTTTACCGCAACCGGAAGTCCCGCTATATGCGTGGGATAGGTTTCTATGTTTATGCCCAAGGCGGTTGTTTTTCCGCCAAATCCCCCCGGTCCTATATTGAGTTCATTAATAGTTTTAAACATTTCTTCTTCCAATGCTTTGATATGCGGAAGAGAAGAGTGTTCTCCAAGGGGACGCAAAAGTGCTTTTTTCGCCAATATCGCACTCATTTCAAAAGTTCCGCCGATACCGACTCCGACAACTACGGGCGGACAGGCATTGGGACCCGCTGCTTTAACCGCTTCGATAATGGCATTTTTAACGCCTTCTTCACCATCGGCCGGTTTAAGCATATATATCTTGGACATATTTTCGCTTCCGAATCCCTTGGGAGCTATTGTCATTTTAATCTTATCTCCGGGAACTATCGCAGTATGGATCACCGCAGGCGTATTGTCGCCCGTATTCTTCCTGATAAGCGGATCTCCCACAACGGATTTTCTTAAATATCCGTCTCTGTAACCTTGCCTTACGCCTTCATTAACCGCTTCGGTAAGATCCATCCCCTCAATATGTACATCCTGTCCGATTTCAAGAAATACAACTGCCATTCCGGTATCCTGACAGATCGGGATTTTTTCATCCGAAGCGATCTTCATATTGGTAACCAGCTGTTCCAGGATCTTCTTGCCTATTTCGGATTTTTCATTTTCTGCCGCATAAATAATTCTTGAGCTGACATCATCTGTCAGCTCAAGGTTAGCCTCTATGCACATTTCCTTTAAAATCGATATTAAAAGGTCGGTGTGTACATTACGCATTTTCTGTCGGTTCCTCCTCATCCCCGTCATCTTCCTCTTTTTCAACCTTACTCATGCTTGAAACATAGGAATCTGCATCTTTCTTAACATTGATGAGTTTAACTCCGGAAGTATTTCTTCCGATGATCGATATATCACTGACACGGATCCTTATCATGATCCCTTCGTTAGTGATCATAAGGATCTCCTCGTTCAGTTCGGTTGCCATTACACCCATGACATCTCCGGTCTTTTCCGCTATCCTGTAGCACTTAAGGCCTTTACCGCCACGATGGTGCGTATCAAATTCCTTAAGAGGAGTAAGTTTGCCGTATCCCTTTTCGGAAGCAATTAGGAGATAGCTTCCGTCCGAATCGAGGTTCATGGAGATGATCTCATCATCCTCGGCAAGTCTCATGGCAGTTACACCCATAGCACTTCTTCCGAGTGAACGTATCTCATCCTCCTTGAATCTGGTACACATACCCTTCTTAGTGACAAGAATGATATCATTGTTTCCTTCGGAAAGCTTAACATCGACTATGTCATCATCATCCCTAAGATTAATGGCACGTATGCCTTTCTTGAGGATATTGCCGTATTCCGAAAGATTTGTTCTCTTGATTATACCCTGCTTTGTTACAAATATAATATGATTGTCATCATCTATGGTCCTTATGGGAAGCATGGCAACAATCTTTTCGTCAGGCATGAGCTGCATGAGGTTAACCATAGCAGTTCCCCTGGAGGTTCTTCCCGACTCGGGAATCTCGTATGCCTTTAACTTATATACCCTTCCTTTATTGGTAAAGAACAGAATGGTCTGATGAGTCGTGCATGTAAACATAATCTCAACATTATCGTTGTCAATAGTCTGCATGCCCTTAATTCCCTTACCGCCTCTGTTCTGGCTCTGGAAATGATCCGGTGTCATACGCTTGATGTAACCGAGTCTTGTTTTAGCGATCACCTCATTTTCATCGGGAATAAGATCTTCATCCAAAAAGTCATCGACATCCATTCCGATCTTAGTTTTTCTTTCGTCTCCGAACTTATCGCGGATCACCGTGATCTCATCCTTGATAACTCCGAGAAGAAGCTTCTCATCTCCGAGAATAGCTTTAAATTCGTTGATCTTGTTCATCAACTCTGCATATTCCTGCTCGAGCTTTTCTCTTTCGAGACCTGTCAAAGCTCTGAGCCGCATATCCACTATTGCCTGTGCCTGAACATCATCCAATCCGAAGCGGACTATGAGTTCTTCCTTAGCGATGGCAACATTCTTTGATCCTCTGATGATGCGGATAACTTCATCTATATTATCAAGCGCGATCAACAATCCTTTTACTATATGCGCGCGTTCTTCAGCTTTTTTAAGGTCATATTTGGTACGACGGGTAACAACTTCTTCCTGATGATCGAGATACACCGTGAGCATCTGCTGAAGATTAAGCACTTTTGGCTCGTTGTTGACCAGAGCGAGCATAATAACACCGAATGTATCCTGGAGCTGAGTATGCTTGTAAAGCTGGTTCAGAATCAATTGAGGATTAACATCCTTTCTCAATTCTATGCATACACGCATTCCTTCTCTGCTGGATTCATCCCTGATCTCCGTAATTCCGTCTATCTTTTTTTCTCTGGAAAGCTGACCGATCAATTCAACCAGTTTAGCCTTATTTACAAGGTACGGAAGTTCCGTTACAACAATACGATTCTTACCGTTAGCCATAGGCTCGATGTCTGTTACCGCACGAACCTTGATCTTGCCGCGTCCTGTGCGATATGCCTCGCTGATCCCCCTTGTACCGAGGATCGTAGCTCCGGTAGGGAAGTCAGGTCCCTTAATTATACCCATCAGGTCTTCGATCGTTGTTTCACGGCCTTCTCTTTTATCGTCGATGAGTTTGATAACCGCATTTATAGCTTCGGTCATGTTGTGAGGCGGAATGTTTGTAGCCATTCCGACTGCAATACCTGTGGTTCCGTTTACCAAAAGATTCGGATAACGTGCGGGAAGAACAAGAGGTTCCTTTTCCGTTTCATCAAAGTTGGGAACAAAGTCAACAGTATCTTTTTCAATATCCGCAAGCATCTGAACAGAAAGCTTTGAAAGTCTCGCTTCCGTGTATCGCATCGCTGCGGCTCCGTCTCCGTCCACAGATCCAAAGTTTCCGTGGCCGTCTATCAACGGATAATGTGTTGACCATTCCTGCGCAAGATAAACCAAGGCACCGTAAATAGATGAATCTCCGTGGGGATGGTATTTACCCATTGTATCACCGACAATACGCGCACATTTTCTGTGGGGCTTGTCGGGATCGTTTCCCAGTTCATTCATTGCATGAAGTATTCTTCTTTGTACAGGTTTAAGTCCGTCTCTTGCATCCGGTAAAGCACGTGCAACTATGACCGACATGGCATAGTTTACATAGGAAGTCTCCATCGTCTTTTTCAGGTCGACTTCCTGCACTTTATCAAATGTGTTATCAATATTATTGTTGTCCATATTATCCCTCACCTCGGACATTAATTAAGCATTATAGTCCAGGTTTTCAACATACTTGGCGTTTTCTTCGATAAACTTTCTTCTGGGTTCAACTTCATCACCCATAAGAGTCGTAAAGGTCATATCCAGTTCACCCGATGTTTCTTCATTTACGCCGACTCTGAGCAGGATTCTTCTTTCAGGATCCATAGTTGTTTCCCAAAGCTGTTCCGCATCCATTTCACCGAGACCTTTGTATCGCTGGACCTTGTTATTTGAATCTCTTCCGATCTCAAGCATGATCTTGTTCAGTTCATCGTCGGAATAGGCATACCACACCTTTTTGTTTCTCTCAATCTTATAAAGCGGAGGCTGAGCCAGATAAACATATCCCTGCTTGATCAATTCCGGCATGAATCTGTATAAGAAAGTTAACATCAATGTATCAATATGAGCACCGTCGACATCGGCATCCGTCATAACTATGATCTTATGATAGCGAAGCTTGGATATATCAAAATCTTCGCCTATTCCGGTTCCGAAAGCGGTTATCATTGTTCTGATCTCGGCATTAGTGAGGATCTTGTCAAGTCTTGATTTTTCAACGTTCAGTATTTTTCCTCTTAAAGGAAGAATCGCTTGTGTCGCACGTGATCTTGCTGTTTTCGCGGAACCGCCGGCGGAATCACCCTCTACGATATATATTTCACAATGTTCAGGGTTTTTATCCGAGCAATCCGCGAGCTTTCCGGGAAGACCTCCGGCATCGAGTACCGATTTTCTGGCCGTTTCCTTTGCTCTTCTCGCTGCTTCTCTTGCTTTTTGTGCAAGTGCAGCTTTCTCGCAGATTATCTTTCCTATATCCGGATTCTGCTCAAGGAAGATCTCAAGTGCTTCCGAAACCACACTTTCAACAGCTCCTCTGGCTACGGAATTACCCAGTTTTTGCTTTGTCTGTCCTTCAAACTGAGGTTCTGCTATCTTAATGCTTACAATTGCCGTAAGACCTTCTCTAATGTCTTCTCCGATCAGCTTTTCATCATCCTTCTTGATGAATTTCATCTTGTAGGCATATGCATTACAGACATTTACCAACGCATTTTTAAAACCTGTAAAATGAGTTCCTCCTTCGGGTGTTGTAATATTATTTACAAAGCTGTAGCAGCTTTCGGCATAACCATTGTTATGCTGCATAGCAACTTCAACATATACATCCTTCTTTGTTCCTTCACAATAGATTACTTCAGAATAAAGAGGTGTCTTTCCTTTGTTAAGATACTCAACATATTCTTTGATACCGCCTTCGTAATGGAAGATCTCTGTTCTGGGGTTTTCTTCTCTGTCATCGGTAAAAACTATCTTAATGCCTTTTGTCAGAAAAGCCATTTCCCGAAGTCTCTGTTTTAATGTATCATAATCAAATACGGTTTCTTCAAAGATCTCTTTGTCAGGGAAAAAGGTAACAGTCGTACCTGTCCTGTCTGTGGTTCCGATCTCTTTAACCGTCTCTGTTGATTTTCCTCTTTCATATCTTTGGAAGTATTTCTTTCCGTCAAGTTCTACAATAACCTCAAGCCACTCGGAAAGAGCATTGACGACAGACGCACCTACACCATGAAGACCACCGGACACCTTGTATCCGCCACCGCCGAATTTTCCGCCGGCGTGAAGTATCGTAAATACTACTTCCAGAGTTGATATGCCTTTCTTTTTATTAACGGCAACGGGAATACCTCTTCCGTTATCAACAACCGTAACCGAATTGTCCTTGTTTATGGTAACTTTGATCTCTGTGCAGTAGCCTGCCAATGCTTCATCGATCGCATTATCCACTATTTCATATACCAAATGATGAAGACCACGCAAAGAAGTACTTCCGATGTACATTCCCGGACGTTTTCTAACCGCTTCCAGTCCTTCAAGTATTTGGATTTGATCTGCTCCGTATTCGGTGCTCATTGTTGCCTCCGTTATATCCTCTCTATAGTGCCGTTTGTTACTTTAAAAAGCGTATTCATACCGCTTCTGTATCCTACAAATTCTTCGAGTCCGGTACAGGTTATTACAGTCTGTATACCGTCAATGAAATTCAGCAATGCCTGCTGTCTGTTCCTGTCAAGTTCCGAAAGAACATCATCCAGTAACAGGATAGGATTTTCTCCTATTTTTCTTTTTACAAGTTCTATCTCCGCAAGCTTCAAAGAAAGTGCAACAGTTCTTTGCTGTCCTTGGGATCCGAACAATCTGATATTCTGACCTGCCGTAAAGAAGCTGATATCATCTCTGTGAGGACCTGTACAGGTCGTTTTTTGATAAAGATCTTTGTCCAGAGACATATTCATCTTTTTTCTGTAATCCTGAACTTCGGAATTGGGCTCATAAACAACTTTTAAGTTTTCGCTTCCGCCTGATATCTCGTTATGAATTTCGTTTACAGGTTCGTTTATATCATCAATAAATTTTTTTCTTTCGGAAATAATATAACTTCCGCATTCGATCAGCTGTTCATCCCACACTTCCAAAGTATCTTTCAGGTCCGGACGAAACGATATCTGTTTCAAAAGATCGTTTCTTTGGTCGATCAATTTATTGTATTTTGTAAGATATTGCAGATAAAGCTTGTTCAGTTGACATAACTCAGCATCCATAAATCTTCTTCTCTCAGCGGGACCGTTTTTGATCATACTGAGATCTTCAGGTGAAAAAAGAATAACGTTTGTCAAACCGTAAAGATCGGCTGCTCTTTTAATCGGCAATCCATCTACAGCTACGCTTTTCTTTCCCGTTTTTCTGAGCTGCATATCTATCTTGTGGTTAAGATCGTTCTTATTGAGATACATCCTGAGATGTGACTCTTCTTCACCAAGCTTTACCATGTCTTTGTCTTTGCTTCCCTTGTGGGATTTGGTTGTTGAACAAAGATAGATTGCTTCAAGAATATTTGTCTTTCCCTGTGCATTGTTACCGTAAAGAATATTTACATTCTCAGACAGTTCCAGTGAAAGCTCATTGTAATTTCTGAAATTTGTCAGTTCCAATTTTTCTGCAATCATTTTACAATTTTAAGATCCTGACCGTTAAAGGAGACTACGTCTCCGTCATAAAGCTTTTTTCCTCTTTGTGTCTCAGTTTCGCCGTTTACCGAAACTTCACCGTTTTGAATAGCTATCTTTGCTTCGACACCGGATGACACAAATCCGACAGCCTTGATTGCCTGTCCAAGTTTAATGTATTCTTCTCTTAAAACAAGTTTTTCCATTTTTATCTAACCGCATTGAAATTGATGGGTAATACCAGGTAAATGTAATTTCCTTCATCATTCTTGATAAAGGCGGGAGCTTTGGAATTGGTCATATAGATGTTAATGTCCTCATCATCTATAACTCTCAAAACTTCAAGCAAAAACTTGGGATTAAATCCGATCAGTATGTCTTTTCCTTCCTTGTGAATTTCTATATCTTCGTTCATCGCGCCTATTTGCGAATTAACCTTAAGATTCATGTTAAAATCCTTAATATCAAGGATAATGGGCTTTTTGTCGGTTTCTTTAACAAGAAGTGTAGAACGGTCTATACTGTCAGCAAATTCTTTTCTGTTGATAACCAGCTTTGTTTCATAATCTCCTGCCAACATCTGGTTTATCTTGTAATATTCACCTTCGATGAGACGGGAGAGTACTATTGTATTTTCAAATTCAAACATTACATGTGTATTTGTAAAGTAGATTGCAACATCATTATCCACTTCTCCGGAAAGGATCTTCATGATCTCATTTAATGTTTTTCCGGGAATTATTACCTTTGTAGGTTTATATTCATTCTTTAGTTCAAGATTCCTTATTGCTATCCTGTGACCGTCAAGCGCTACAACTCTAAGCTGATTTCCGTTGACTTCAAAAAGTTCACCCGTCATTATCTTCTGGCTTTCATTATCTGAAATACAGAATACGGTCTGTCTTAATATTTCCTTAAGAGAAAACTGTGAAATAACAAGAGCATCTTTCTTTTCAACCAAGGGAAGATCCGGAAATTCCTCATCACTTTTGCTCACCAGAGAGAATTCCAGTTTGTCACAAGTAATGGTAGTCATAAAATAATTGTTTGTTTCAATGGTTATGTCATCGTCCGGAAGTTTTCTTACTATATCCGAAAAAAGCTTTGCGTTTATAGCTACACTTCCGGCTGTAATGATCTCACCCGGAACAAGTGTTTCTATTGCAATTTCCATGTCGTTAGTAATGAATTTAATGTTAGATTCATTAGCTCTGATCACTATGCAATCAAGGATGGGCATTGTGGTTCTGCTTTGAACTGCTCTTAAAGAGATATTAACACCGTTAATGATGTCTGATTTTTTGCAAATGATCTTCATGTTTGCATCTCCTGTTTTATTATTATTTTATAGTAATAGTATTAGGCGGTGTTGATTTGTTGAAAAGTTATTCAGAGCCTTAAATATTAACCTTTTTGGATGTTAATAGAGCTCTTAATAAAATGTTTATAGATGTTAATAAATCTGAAAAAATTATAAACACCACCTGTGGATAATTCATTTTTTCTAAAATCTAAACTTTTATCAACAAGTTATGAACACTATATATCAACTACCTGTGGATAAAATGGTATGAGTTTCTTCCTATTATATAGGGGGATATACACAATTTTTTCAACCACTAAATGTTGATTTGTGTATAACCTTCTTTATCATCCGGGATTTATCTTTTTAATTATCATTTTAATATTATCTTCAAGATCCGGATCTGTTTTGATTTCTTTCTCAATTCGATTGATACTGTTTAAAATTGTTGTATGATCTCTACCGCCAAAACTCTTTCCTATTTCGGTCAGTGACATATCGAGATACTTCTTGCAAAGATAAACTGCTATATGCCTTGGATATGCTATTTTAGCTGTCCTGTTTTTGGAAAAGATCTCCTGAGAAGTAAGCTGGTAATGTTCAGCTACTACGTCAACAATATAGGACAAGGTCAGGCTCTTTTTGTCGGAATTTGCATCTTCAATATAGTCATGAATTGCTTCAAGAGCGAGATCCATACTGATATCTTTTTTCTTTAGTCTTGAAAGTGCAATAACCTTATCAAGGGCTGCTGCAAGGATCCTTACATTCGAAGTGATCTTTTCGGCTATAAGCTGCAATATCGTATAGTCAATATTGATCGCATTATCATCTGCTCTTTTTGTAAGGATCGAAAGACGGGTTTCGTAATCAGGTGCACTGATATCCACTGTAAGGCCCATCTCAAATCTTGAACGAAGACGCTCGGCAAGAGTGTTCATTTCTTTCGGAGGTCTGTCTGATGATATTATGATCTGCTTTTTTGATTCATATAAAGTATTAAAGGTATGGAAGAATTCTTCCTGAGTGGAGTTTTTGTTGATAATAAACTGAATATCATCAATAAGAAGAACATCCGCACTTCTGTACTTTTGACGAAATTCGTCGTTTGTGTTGTTACGTATTGATTGAACAAGTTCATTGGTAAATGCTTCACTTGTAATATAAATTACTTTTTTACCTTTTTGGGTTTCGAGAATATGATGTGCTATAGACTGCATAAGATGAGTTTTTCCGAGACCGACTCCTCCGTAAATAAAAAGAGGATTGTATACTTCAGCCGGATTTTCAGAAACCGCAACCGCTGCTGCATGCGCAAGTGAATTGTTGGATCCTATTACAAAAGTATCAAAAGTGTATTTGGGATTCAGAATTCCATAGAGATCATGAGAAGGCTCATTTATGGCAGTTTTTGCATCGTCATTGATCCTGCTTTTTAATTCAAAAGAAATCTCATAATCATTTCCGGTTACTTCTGCTATGGCTGTACGCAAAAAGGTCTCATATTTATTTTTGATGAAATCCAGGCTTGCAGCTCCAATTTTAAAATCATCAACGCAAATGATTATGGTTTTTCCCGTAATACTATAGACAGAAAGAGGAAGAAGCCATGTTCTGTAGGCTACATCTGTAATGGAATATTCTTCCTTCATATAAGATAATATTTCATTCCATTTTTCCTTGATTACGTTTTCCATTGATTCACCGCATATAATAGTTGATATTTTTTGATTTGATAGCTGTGAGGCTCAAAAAAGGGCATTAAAATGCGCACAGCATATCAAGAAATATTATAGCAGAATTAGCATTGTTTTTCAATTAAAGATGAAAGATTTTTGGCTTATGCCAAAAAATATCTTGACGAAAATAGGCTTTTTGATTATAATAACTTTCGCTTTTATTTTGCGATATTTATTTTCGGTAAATATAAATTTTGTACAACGGTTGCAAGGAGGTGCGTTTAAATGGCAAAAATGACATTTCAGCCCAAGAAGAGACAGAGAGCTGTAGTTCACGGTTTCCGTTCAAGAATGAGCAGTGCCGGTGGAAGAAAAGTATTATCGGCGAGAAGAGCAAAGGGCAGACATAAGATTTCAGCTTAATAAAAAAATTGCCGGGTCGCATTAAATGTGACCTTTTCTTCTATGTGGGTTAATTATGAGTACGGGCGAAAAATCAGTTGTCCGTAAAATGAATAGGTAATTACTTTGGCGGAGTCAATTAAGAAAAATTCTGATTTTCAGCTGGTTTATAAAACCGGTAAAAGTTTTGCAAACAAGTATTTGATAATGTACGTCTTAAAAAATGATTTGGATCGTAACCGACTTGGCATCTCCGCCGGCAAAAAAGTCGGAAACAGCGTGGTACGTCACAGGATCGCCAGACTGTTAAGAGAAAGCTTTCGTTTAAATGATGAGAAGTTCCATAGTGGTTGGGACATGGTTGTAGTAGCAAGACCTCTTGCTCGAGGAAAAAGCTTTTGTGACATTGAGAGTGCCTTTTTGCATTTGGCAAAACTGCATGGTATAATAAATAATGAAAAGGCTGTTTATTAAACTAATTGTTATATATCGCAAGTATCTTTCTCCATTAAAAGGTAGGTCCACATGTATATACACTCCTACCTGTTCTCAATATGCAATCGAAGCCTATGAAAAGTATGGCGTGGTAAGAGGCTCATATTTGACCGCAAAAAGGATTCTTCGTTGTAATCCTTTGCATAAAGGTGGCTATGATCCTGTACCTTAGCTTTACTTTTTTTTAATTTCTGTAGGAATAAAGAGTTATGGGAGGTATTGATTTGGATTTGATGATTTTGACCCAGGTTGGGGGCATACTTAAACCGTTTGCTTGGTTCTTCGGTTTAATATTTAACTGGCTTTATGAACTTCTTGCTTTGATTGGAATTGAAAACATTGCAATCACACTTGTTCTTTTTACTATTATTGTTAAAATGCTCATGCTTCCTCTTACGGTTAAACAGCAGCGCTTTAGCAAGCTGTCCGCTAAGATGCAGCCTGAACTTACTGCCATTACCGAAAAATATAAGGGCAGGAAGGATGAAACAACACAGAGACTGATGGCCCAGGAACAGCAGCGTGTTTATGAAAAGTACGGCACAAGTCCTACTTCCGGATGTCTTCCTATTCTGATCACGTTTCCTATCATTATTGCAATGTATAGGATCATCTATGCTATTCCGGCATACGTTGACAAGATCAATGATCTTTATATAGGCATTGCTCAGTCTGCCATGGCTCAGGATGGTTATTTTGCATTCTTTTCCGGAGTAGCTGAAAAGCTTGCTGTGAGCATGAAAAAGTGGGATGAAGTTGAGTCCGGTGTTTTAAGTTCAACTCATATCATAGATATCCTTACCAAGTTCGGTACAGATAACTGGGCTGAGCTTCTTAAGACTTTCCCTGCTCTTGATACTGTTGCTATAAACGGCTCTATCGAAAAGATCAATTCCATTTTCTCTGTTTTTGGTCTTAACATTTTGAATTCGCCTTCTTATTATGCAAAGCTGAACGGTTTCTTTAATATAGCTTTGCTGGTTCCCGTTCTTGCTGTTGTTACTCAGCTTGCAAGTTCGTTGCTTTCCAAAGCTCAAAATAAGACAGGCAAGAAGAATGAAGAAAATGCAATGGCTCAAAGCATGAATTCAATGCTTTACATCATGCCTTTCTTCTCAGGATTCTTCTGTTACGGATTCTCATTGGTTATCGGTATTTACTGGATAATCAATACTGTTGTTTCCTTATTGCAGCAGATATTCATTAACATCTATCTCGATCATTCGGACATGGATGCTTATATAGCAAAGAATTCGGCAAAGCTTGCCAAGAAGAGAGAAAGACTTGGAGTGCTTCAGGGCTCATCCGCTGTTTCAAGCCTTGCAAAGTATCAGACAAAGTCAATTGACTATTCCAAGCCGGCTCCTGTAAAGACCACTTCTTCCTATGCAAATATGGGAACTTCTTCAAAGAACAACGGAAAGCAAAAAACCGGTTCTTCAGGTAATGCCGATCCTAATGCTGCAGAGGTAAGTGATAGTGTTCAGGTCAATGCACCTGAAAAGAAATCGGTTTCCGCTTATGCTAACCTGCTTAAAAGAGATTAATTAGTTCGGAGTTTATTATTTCCGACATATAATATGAGAGGAGAAGTAAAATATTATGAGAAATTGGATTGAAGCAACGGGTAAAACCGTAGATGAAGCTGTTTTGGAGGCTTCTGTTACTCTTAAAACAACTCCGGAGAATCTTGATTATGAAATTCTTGAAGAAGCAGGTTCCGGTTTTCTCGGGATCAACAAAAAGCCTGCTAAGATCAAGGCAGCTGTTAAGGAAACAAAGCTTGATAAGGCTGCAAACTTCATTACGGATGTTCTTAATGTTATGGGTATTCATAATGAGGTAAAAAGTTCTTATGATGAGGTCGAGATGACAATGAATTTTGAAATCGTCGGCGAAGATATGGGCGTTTTGATCGGTAAAAGAGGTCAGACTCTCGATTCGCTTCAATACCTCACCAGCCTTGTTGTAAACAAAGAATCCGATGATTACATTAAGGTTAAGCTTGATACGGAGAATTACAGAGAGAGACGTAAGCAGACACTTGAAAATCTTGCGAAAAACATCGGAAGCAAGGTTAAGAAGAGCGGTAAGCCTGTTTCCCTTGAGCCTATGAATCCTTATGAGAGAAGGATCATACACTCGGCTCTTCAGGATGATAAATATGTTGAAACTCATTCCGAAGGAGAAGAACCTTTTCGTAAAGTTGTTATCAGCTTAAAGAAAGGTGTAAGACCTTACAACAAGTTCCATAATAATCGCGGTGGTTACGGAAATAATCGTGGAGGTTACGGTAACAAAAAGGGCGGATACGGAAGAAACGCTTTTAACAAGAAGAGCAATAAACCTCGTGAGCCTTATCGTTACGGTAATATCGAGGAAGGCGAAGTTTATGAAGGTGTTACGGCAACAATTGATCCCAGTGAACAAATTTGATTCGTGATACTCTTAAAAGCAATATTTAGTAATTTATTAAAGGGTGTCGATGACACCCTTTCTTTATAATCAGCGTATGATCAATGATACTATTTGTGCAATAGCCACAGGAGCAACCAATGCCGGGATCAGTATTATCAGGATCAGCGGAGATAATGCTTTTTCCGTTGCGGATAAGATCTTTGTTGCAAAAAAAACCGGCAGGAAACTCAGTGAAAGAAAATCTCATACTTTAACTTATGGCAATATTGTCTATGACGGTCAGGTAATTGATGAAGTTTTGGTTTCAGTTATGAAGGGACCAAACAGTTATACTGCAGAAAATACTGTGGAGATCAATTGTCACGGCGGGTATATCGTTACAAAAAAAGTCCTGGAATGTTGTATTAAGGCCGGTGCCCGGCTTGCCGAACCCGGAGAATTCACCAAGAGGGCTTTTTTAAACGGACGCATCGATCTTTCGCAGGCTGAAGCTGTTATCGATCTTATAAATGCTTCCAATGACAGTGCCATAAGGAATTCTGTTGCTCAGTTGAGCGGTAAACTTAAGGATAAGATCGTTTATTTAAGAGAGAAGATCCTGCGTGACACAGCTTATATCGAGGCTGCTCTCGATGACCCGGAGCATATTGAGCTTGACGGTTTTACGGATGAACTTGCAGATCATGTTAAGGAAGAATCGGGGATTATTTCCGACCTGATCGATGGATTTGAGAACGGAAGAATGATCCAAAACGGGATCAGGACTGTTATTCTTGGAAAACCAAATGCCGGGAAATCTACTCTTCTCAATGCTCTGACCGGAACTCATCGTGCTATAGTAACCGATATTCCCGGAACAACGCGAGATATTCTTGAAGAGGTCATTGTTGTTGACGGTATTACTCTGAATATTGTTGATACTGCCGGAATACACGAGACGGAAGATGTTGTTGAAAAGATCGGCGTAAAAAAAGCGGTTGATGAGATCGATTCGGCAGATCTATGCCTTTTTGTGGCAGATGCATCGAGAGAGCTTGATGAGGATGACCGAAATATAATTAAGCTTTTAAAGGACAAAAATGCAATTGTTCTATTAAATAAATCCGATCTTACTTCTGTTTTGAGTGCCGATGAACTTAAAAAAGCCTGCGGTCGGGATGTTATTTCTATTTCTGCCCGTGATGAAAAGGGGATTGATGTATTTATTTCCGAGATAAAGAATCTTTTTGGTTTTGGAATTCTTGAAAAAAAGGAAGAGGTATTCATTTCCAAACTTCGACATAAGGAATTGTTGGAATCTGCCTTAACTTCTCTGAAAGAAGTTATGAAAAGCATCGACCTTGGTATGTCGGAGGATTTCTTCTCCATCGATCTCATGAATGCATATAGATCGCTGGGTGCAATAATCGGTGAGGAAATTGAAGATGACCTTGCTGACAAGATCTTTAAAGAATTTTGTATGGGAAAGTAGGATTTAATCCTTAATACTTTCAATGAGGTTTAATATGGACCATATATATGAAACATATGATATTGCAGTCATTGGAGCCGGACATGCGGGCTGTGAGGCTGCTTTGGCTGCCGCAAGACTCGGAATGAATACGATCGTATTTGTTGTAAGCACCGACTCTATTGCTCTAATGCCCTGCAATCCCAATGTGGGCGGGACTTCTAAAGGACATCTGGTCAGGGAACTTGATGCTCTCGGAGGTGAAATGGGCAAGAACATCGATCGTACTTTTATTCAGTCCAAGATGCTGAATTGCTCGAAGGGTCCTGCCGTTCATTCTCTCCGTGCACAGGCTGACAAGCAGGAATATTCACGCTCCATGCGAAGAGTTCTTGAAAATCAGGATAGACTCACTCTTAAGCAGGCGGAAGTTTCGGATATTCTTGTTGAAGATGGGCATGTTTCAAGAGTCAGAACTTTTTCGGGCGGTGTTTATCCCTGTCGTGCAGCTATCATATGCACAGGTACCTATCTTAATGCCAGATGTGTTTACGGTGATACTTACACCTATACCGGACCAAATGGTTTGCCTGCAGCCAATCATTTAACCGATTGTCTTAAAAAGCTGGGTATCGAGATCTATAGGTTTAAGACCGGAACGCCTGCCAGAATTGATAAAAGATCTATTGATTTTTCGAAAATGGAGGAGCAGGTCGGAGATGAACGGATAGTTCCTTTTTCCTTTGAAAACACTGAGGATTCTATCAAAAGAGAACAGGTTCTTTGCTGGTTAACTTATACCAATGAAACAACTCATGACATTATCAGGAAGAATATCGACAGAAGCCCTTTGTATTCAGGAAACATCAAGGGTACAGGTCCAAGATATTGTCCTTCGATTGAAGATAAGGTCATGAAGTTCCCTGACAAGGACAGACATCAGGTTTTTATCGAGCCTGAAGGAAATTATACCAATGAAATGTATATTTCGGGAATGAGCAGTTCTTTACCCGAAGATGTTCAGGTTGCCATGTATCGTTCGGTTCCGGGACTTGAGAATGCTAAAATAGTTCGCAACGCATATGCCATTGAGTATGATTGTTTAAATCCCATGCAGCTTAAACCCAGTTTGGAATTGAAAGCCATAGGCGGGCTTTTCAGTGCAGGACAGATGAACGGAAGTTCGGGCTATGAGGAAGCGGCAGCTCAGGGTATTATTGCAGGTATTAACGCGGCACGTTTGCTTAAAGGTCTTGATCCTTTGATATTAAACAGGTCTCAGGCATATATCGGTGTTTTGATCGACGATCTTTGTACCAAGGAGACGCATGAACCTTATAGAATGATGACCTCACGTGCGGAATACAGACTTATTCTTCGTCAGGACAATGCTGATCTTCGTCTTACCGAGATCGGTCATGAGATCGGGTTGATAGATGATGATCGTTATGTAAAGTTTTGTCTTAAGAAAAAGCAGATAGAGAACGAGATTGCAAGACTCAAATCAACTTTGGTCGGTGGAAAAGCAAGGATCCAGGAATTTCTTGTTTCTCATGGCAGCACTCCTTTAAAGACAGCGGTTTCTTTGGGAGATCTGATTACCAGGCCGGAATTTGATTATGGTTCCATAGCGGAAATTGATACCGAAAGACCTGAGCTTCCTTATGATGTATGTGAACAGGTTGAGATCGAATTGAAATATGAAGGTTATATTTCAAAACAGCTTCAACAGATTGAAAGCTTCAAGAAGACTGAAAGCAAGATGATCCCTGCTGCTTTGGATTATGATGATGTACCTTCTTTACGTATCGAAGCCAGACAGAAGTTAAAAGCGATTCGTCCGGTGAGTATCGGTCAGGCATCCAGAATTTCGGGTGTTTCCCCTGCTGACATCAGCGTTTTGCTTGTCTATATGTCGAGATTTGCGGAAAACAAAACGGATTAAACTATTTACGGAGTTTTATGAGAGATAATTCGATTTTAAAAAAAGGTCTTGAAGAATTAAATATTTCTCTTACGGATGAACAACTGTCCTTGTTTGAAATATATTATGATATGCTGATCGAGAAGAATAAGGTAATGAACCTTACAGCTATCACCGACTATGAGGATGTTGTAATAAAGCATTTTCTGGACAGTCTTTCGATTGTAAAATCTTCCGATGCTCTTTGCCTTATCAATAAGGGCTGCAGTGTTATTGATATCGGTACGGGAGCGGGTTTTCCGGGAATTCCTTTAAAGATCGCTTTTCCTTCCGTTAGACTTACTTTAATGGATGCGTTAAACAAAAGGATCGGATTTCTTAATGAAGTGATCTCCGCTTTGCACCTTACTGATGTTGAGACTGTTCATGCAAGAGGTGAAGAGGTTGCTCGAAAGGATATTTATCGCGAGAAGTATGATCTTTGTGTTACAAGAGCTGTTGCCAAGATAAACTCCCTTTCTGAGCTTTGTCTTCCTTTTGTTAAAGTAGGCGGGTTATATGTTTCTTATAAATCGGGAAACATTTCTGAAGAACTGGATGAAGGCAGGAATGCGGTTTTTAAAGTCGGAGGGCGTTCTACAGAAGTAGTAAAATTCTCGGTTCCTTTAAGTGATTATGAAAGATCTTTGGTCGTGATTCATAAAAAAGTCAACACACCTCCTCAATATCCAAGAGGTGGAGGTAAAGTTTTTAATAAACCGTTATAATTTTTTTTTCAGTGAGGTTGATATGTATATTACCGGTAAGTATATTTTAGGAGCTTTAGGTGATCTTGATGAGGTAAATTCCATTCGTGATAAGGTTTTTGTTGAGGAGCAGGGAATTCCTTATGAGACCGAACATGATGATAAAGACAAGGAAGCCATTTTTGCACTTGCTTTTGAAGAGGGCGAAGATTTTAAAAAACCTGTTGCTACCGGAAGACTTCTCTTTCTTGAAGATTCTTTTATGATCGGTAAGATCGCTACTTTAAAAGAATATCGTAAAATGGGTTATGGTGACTTTGTTGTAAGAATGCTTATTGATAAGGCTTTTACCATGGGGGCTAAAGAGATTTTTGTTGACGCTCAATTACCTGCAGTTGACTTTTATAAAACCATAGGATTCAGATGTGTTGGCGATGTATTTGAAGAGTTTGGAATAAGGCGTCAAAGAATGGTTGTGGAACCTCATACCTGCAAAAGGAACTGTTGTCATTAAATTTTTATCTTTCTGTTCATGCCTATTTGGTTTACAAATAGTTTTATCTGTTATAAAATTGTACTGTAGTGGGCGAGTAAACATTAACAAATTAAGTGGTGATTTATGCGGGGACTTGATATTTCTTCAACAAAATATCTTGAGATGAACTACTTCATTGACTCTTTGATCACAGATCATGAGGCTTATGTTCTTTATTATGAAAATAAGCTTGCTAAGCTTGGCTTTGATGCAAAGGATCTTGACAATGATAAATTATCCCTTGAAAGTTGTTCCGATCCTGAAAATGCCCTGATTTATTTTAACAGACGTCTTGCTTTTAAGGATAGGCTTAAGAACATTTTTCTTCTTCGTGATTATTATATTAATTTGCTTAGTATCTCTGAATTTATGCTATATCATTCCGGAGAAAATAATAATGAAGATGAAAGTGAAGATATTCCCGGTATGAGTCTGAAAAGACTTAAGATTCAAGAGTTAGAGCGTAGTAAGATCTCCTCGGATCTTCATGACTCCTCCATTCAATTACTTACCGGATTGGTACATAAGTGTGAACTTATACGAAGATTATTGGATTTTGATCTTCCCAAAGTCAAAGATGAAGTTAATTCGGTTATTGTTGATCTTAAACACGCAATTTCCGATCTTCGCAGTTTGATCTTTAACTTGCGAGCTCCTTCATTTTTGGATTTTTCCCTGAAGGAATCTCTTGAGGATTATTGTAAGTATAAGGATAAGGATTCTAAGGTGGATGTTACCGTTTCTGTTCAAGGTAACGAGAATTCATTATTACCTGTTGTTAAATCCAATATATACAGAATATGCCAGGAGGCCTTTAATAATATACTGGCTCATTCCGATGGAGATAAAGCATTTATTGATCTTTCATTTAATGATAAGGAGTCTGTTATTTCCATTTCCGATAATGGATGCGGATTTGATTTTGATATTCTAAATAACAATGACCTTGGAAAAAAACATTTTGGTCTTTTGATCATGAAAGAGCGTTCAGAAATTTTAGGGGGAAGTTTTGATATCAATTCAACCTCCGATAATGGAACTACAGTCTTGGTACACATTCCGAATAATCCGGAGGAAGTTTTATGAATAAGATTAGGGTCTTTCTTGCTGACGATCATTCAATTATTATTGATGGACTTAAAAAATTACTTCAGTTTGAAGATGATATTGAAGTTGTTGGTGAAGCACGTAATGGAATCGATTGTATTAATATGGTTTGTGACTTAAAACCCGATATTCTGCTTTTGGATCTTAGTATGCCTAAAGTTCATGGCATTGAAGTGCTTTCGCAGTTAAAAAAATTTAAAGTACAAACCAAGATTTTGGTTTGTACTGTTCATGATGAATTTTCTTATTTTAAGAAAGCAATGTCGCTTAATGCTTCCGGTTATATATTAAAGGATTCGGATTTTGATTCTTTTTTGCTGGCAATACATTCAGTTAATAACGGTCAGATCTTTGTTGACAAAAAGTTAATGACCCAGTATAAGGATCTTGTTTCTTCCGGTAATGACTTTAATGTTAAGTTTACTAAGAGGGAAACCGAAATTCTTATCCTGATATCGAAAGGTTATACTAATCGTGAGATCGGTGAGCAGCTTTTTATCAGCGAAAAAACCGTTAAGAATCATATCACCTGCCTGTTTGACAAGATACATGTTAAAGACAGGACTCAGGCTGCTTTATATGCTATTCGAAATAACTTTGTTAAAGTATAATGTTTCACGTGAAACATAAGGAGTGTATATGGGAAAAACAATTGCAATTGCAAATCAAAAGGGTGGAGTCGGCAAGACTACTACTACGATCAATCTTTCAGCTTCACTCGCGGAACTTGGATATACAGTTCTTGTAATTGATATTGATCCTCAGGGTAATACCACATCCGGTCTTGGCATCAACAAGAAAAAGCTTAAGGCTACGGTTTACGATCTTATCCTTGATCAGGTAAAATTAAATGATGTGCTCCTGAACAGTGTTTGTGACAGGGTAACCGTTATTCCGTCTGATGTTGATCTTGCCGGTGCGGAAATTGAGCTGATAGGTGTTGATGAAAAAGAATTTTTACTTAAAAAGATTGTCGATCCCATCAGGGACAGGTACGATTTTATTATCATAGATTGCCCTCCTTCGCTTAATACTCTTACCGTAAATGCTATGACGACTGCCGATACAGTTATTGTTCCTATCCAATGCGAATATTATGCTCTTGAGGGCCTGTCTCAGCTGGTTCATACAATAGATCTTGTTCAGAAACGTCTTAATCCCGAACTCGAGATCGAAGGTATTGTTTTCACTATGTATGATTCAAGGACAAATTTGTCCGTACAGGTGGTTGATAATGTCCAGAAAAACCTTAAGCAATACATTTATAAAACAATGATACCCCGCAATGTTCGTCTTGCTGAAGCTCCCAGTCACGGGTTGCCGATCACACTTTATGATCCCAAGTCTTCGGGTGCTGAAAGTTACAGAAGTTTAGCCAAAGAAGTAATAGAGCATAACAAGAGAAAATGGTATTGATGTTTCACGTGAAACATAAATAATAGAGATCAGAAAAATGTTTCACGTGAAACATTTTGAAAGGAATGAAAATGGCGATTAAAAGAGGATTGGGTTCAGGGCTTGACAGCCTTATAACAGATGACTATCTTACAGGCGGTAAGCTGCCGGGAAAGTATATTCAGCAGGAATCAAAAATATCTATTAACGATATAGAACCAAACAGGGGACAGCCGAGAACATTTTTTGATGAAGAGTCGCTGGAGGAATTGGCAGACTCGATCAAACAATATGGAATTATAGAACCCCTTGTGGTACAAAAAAAGGGTAAAAGATATGAAATTATAGCCGGAGAAAGAAGATTCCGTGCAGCAAGAAAAGCAGGCCTTAAAGAAGTTCCGGTTGTAATTCGTGAGTTTGCGGATGAGGACGTATTTATAATTGCTCTGCTTGAAAACATTCAGAGAAAAGACTTAAATCCGATAGAAGAAGCTCAAGCCTATCAAAGACTGATAGAAGGTCACAATCTTAAACAAGAAGATGTGGCAAAAAAACTGTCTAAGAAAAGAACAACCATCACAAACTCCATGAGACTTTTGAAGCTTTCAAAAGACGTTAAAGAAATGCTGATCATGGGAACTATCACAGAAGGTCACGGAAGGGCACTTTTGGGAATTACAGACGAAGCAGAACAGCTTGCTCTGGCAAAGAGAATAGTCGAAGAAAATTTGAGCGTTCGTGAAACCGAAAGAATAGTAAACGAAACCAAAGAAAAAAAGGAAAAGACGGAAGATCGGGAAAAGAAAAAGCCTCAAAACAAAGAAAGAGCTTACAGGGAAGCGGAAGACAAAATGAAAGAAGCTCTCGGTACGAAGGTGGAAATTAAAAAAAGAAACGAAAAAGAAGGGAAAATAGAAATAAGTTACTACTCAATCGATGAACTTGAAAGAATAATAGAAATGATTGAGAAAACCAAAGGTTGATGATACGGAATAATGGTTAAAAAACTGCGATTGCTCTCGCATAAACGGTAAAACTATGAGACGAATTCAAACAGAACAGATCAAAGGTAATGAAGTTGTAGCAAAGGATATATACAGCAGTAATGGCGTGATAATCGTTGCGGAAGGAACAAGACTTAAGCACGAGTATAAACGTAAATTACTGGAAATGCGTATCTATGATATATTCATTGAAGATGAAATATCCAAAGATATCGACAGTAATGAATTTTCGGATGAAGTAGTAAAAGACCTCTGTTCAACAACATTGAAGAACACTATAGAAAGCTATGCTTATACTACAACAGAGGAAACTGTTAAGCTGAGTGATATAGCAGAAGGTTTGATGCAAAGTGTATTAAGCAAAAAGGAAGTACTCTATAATGTATCAATGGTTAGAAGATTTGATCGAAGTCTCAGCGATCATTGTTTGAGCGTTGCTGCATTATCGGTATTGACTGCTCTGAATTCCGGAATATCGGTTGAAAAAACAAAGGAAATCGCAATAGGTGCCCTTCTTCATGACATAGGATATCTAAGCATGAAGTTGGACATGAAAACACTGTGTTCTTCAAAATTAACCGAAGAAGAATTTAAAGAAGTAAAAAGGCATGTAGTTTACGGATATATGCTGGTAGAAAAACAAGATTGGTTGAGCACAACAGCAAAGGACATTATTCTTTATCATCATGAAAGAATAGATGGTACGGGATATCCGTTCAAGCTTTCAGGAGACAGAATAAAACCCGAGGTAAGGCTTGTATCGATTTGTGACTCTTTTGATAATATGATATATGGTGTCATGGAACCAAGAAAGAAGGTTTATGAAGCACTTGAGTATATCATGGGTAACGCAGGAACAAAATATGACAGAGAATTTGCAATAAAATTTAATTCATCGGTTGCTGCTTATCCCGTAGGAACACTTGTAAAAACAAACACAGATGAAGTTTGCATCGTGATCAGACAGAACAACCAGGCGCCCACCAGGCCTGTAATGCGAAAATTAAAAAAGGATGAACAGGGAGAATGGGCTGCTACGGAGATCGAATATGATCTCATAAAAGAATTAACTATGTTTATAGTTGATACTGTAGGTGAATAGAATGAATTGTATGCTGCAAACAGTCGGATTCAGTGACATCGAAGGTGTTGAAGCTGAAAGACGATTGAGAAACGAGTTAATATACGGTAATACAAAAAAGACGACAAAAACGGCCAAATTAAGCGATAACCGAACTGCCGTAGAGATTTTTTGTGAAATTGCTCCAAATACCGGAATGGTTTATCGCGGTGAAAATGACAGATCGGGAGTTTTTCTTTCCGACTGTTTTTTCCCCGCGCATATTTCGAAAACCTTGAGTTTAAAAGAGCCGATCATAGTCAGTAAAAGGATGGACAGTAATGCTTTTACCGCTATGGCTTATGAGTATACACACAAGATCCCTATTATCTTCTATCTTCAGAATGAAATTGAGATGTATCTGAAGTATGACAAAGACGATAAAGACAGAGACTATGAAGTATATTTGTCAGGTATTGCCGGAGACGGGAAGATAATACTTCCGATAGAAGGCCCCAAAGTAGAAGTCGGAAAGCTGGATAAAGAAAAGAAAGCCGGCGGAACAAAAGAAAGTGATGAAGAAGAACTGAACGAAGAAGAGTTGCAAATGCGTTTTCTTGCCGAAAAAGAGATCAGTGACTACTTCATGATGAATGGTCGAATAAAAAATGAAGACCTGTATTCCATAATTGAGACAACTTTTATGCCATGTGGAACCGAGGTAGATACTTACACGATAATCGGAAAGATAAATTCTGTTGAAAACCTTGAAAACAACAGAACCGCCGAGGAAATGTTTCTGCTTGGAATTGAATGCAACGGAGTTGTAATGGAAATATGTATTAACAAAAAAAATCTTCTTGGAGTACCTGAGGTCGGAAGAAGATTCAAGGGAAATGTATGGCTTCAGGGATATGTAAATTGGAGTACGGAGAAAGAGAATGAAGAAGCATATAAATTATAAGACAAACGGAACATGTTCAAGAGAGATAGATTTTGATATCGAAGACGGGATCGTAAAGAATATCAGATTTACAGGCGGATGCAAAGGAAACACACAGGGTGTGGCGAGGCTTGCCGAGGGTATGACCACTGATGAGATCGTGAGAAGACTTAAAGGAATAGAATGCAGAGGAAACAATTCCTGCCCCAATCAGTTGGCAATAGCCATAGAAAAAGCCATGGATAATAGTCTGAAAACGGATTAAAATTGTGGATAACCTAAGGAGATCGAAAATGAAAAAAACAGAGTTTAAGCCCGGAAATATGCTCTTTCCGGTTCCTGTGGTAATGGTAAGCTGTCAAAAACCCGGCGAAAAAGCAAATATAATAACCTTGGCTTGGGCCGGAACGGTAAACAGTGATCCGCCAATGGTTTCAATTTCCGTAAGATCCGAAAGGTTTTCTCATGACATCATTTCCGAAACCGGCGAATTTGTAATAAACCTTGTGAGCAAGGAATTAACCTATGCAACAGATTGGTGTGGTGTAAAGTCAGGAAGAGATTTCGATAAGTTTAAGGAGATGAAACTGACGGAACAAAAGTCTTTAAAGGTAAGTGCACCCTGCATAGAGGAAAGTCCGGTGAACATCGAGTGCAAGGTAACAGAGAGCAAGGATCTCGGAAGTCACACTATGTATTTGGCAGAGGTTGTGGCAGTTACTGTAGATAACAAGTATCTCGACAAAAACGGAAGATTCAGAATGAACGATGCGGATCTGGTCGCTTATTGCCACGGAGCATACAGAGCTCTCGGGGAAACAATAGGGACATTCGGTTTTTCGGTTAAAAAGAAATAAAAATTGCGGCTTAGGCCGCATTTTTTATTAGTGTTATTATTGTTCGATCATATCCGCATTCTCGATCAGGAAATCTACGACCTTGTCATATAATGCACGGTGTTTCAGATCATCCTCGGTAAAGTCTTCAAGTAATTCGGCAGTTGATTCATAACCGTAATCGGTTGTAGCATTGCGAAGCCAAAGCTCGAATTCGGGATCGGAAACCGAAATGTTTTCGTAAATAGCGATCGCTTCAAGACATGTGGTAAATCGAATGTAATCATTTGCAGCAAGATCACAAAGCTGTGTAAGGACATCAACGGAAGGAATGTGGAAATAGAAATTCAAAACAGTATCGATGTCAAGCTGTAATATGGGTGAATAGGCAGCAGCATTTGAATAATAGTAATCATACATTGAATCTCTGTAAGCAGAGAGTTTTGAGGGTGACAGACCGCTTACTTCAAAATTTTCAGCAAAGTAGGAATTCAATTGCCGGTTAAAGTTTGACATATTAAGCTCAGATTTCAAATGAGCAAAGTAATCATCCGCGGTTTTAAAAGAAGAATGTTCAAGTGCAAATTGATCGTTGAACTCGGGATTAATGATCTCAAGCACATGATTGACAGTCACGTCAAAGGTAGCAGCTACGCCCCGCAGACTTTCATTAAGGTAGTCATCAGGGAAAGTAACATTAACGACAACCTGATCACCGGCTTTGGAACCGACAAGTTGTTCCTCAAAGGTGTCAATGAAGGTATGTGAACCAAGAATGACTTCATATCCATCTCCGGCTTCGTAAGAACCGCCTTCAAACTCCAAGCCGTCGATCTTACCGACATAGTAGATCATAACTCTGTCGCCAAGTTGGGCAGGACGATCAACAACCTTATCCGTAACATACTGACTGAGCATTTTTGATACCTCAGCCTGAACAGCCTCATCTGAAACAGAAGTCAAAGGGATGTGTTTGTATTCGTGAAGTTCAACAACCGTATTGCTCTCAACATCGGTAACGATCCTGGGAAAAGGGGAAGGTGTAGGTGTCGGGGTCATTGTAGGAGCCGGAGTATTGGTTGAAGTGGGCGTAGGTGTAAAGGTAGGTGAAGGGGTCATTGTAGGAGTGGGATCCGGCGTAAAAGGGTTACCTGAACACCCGGAGAACAAAAATATCATAAATGAAATTGTTAAAGCGGCTAAAAACTTTGATTTCATTGCTTATCCATGCTTTCCTGTCAGATTTCAAAAGTAAAGTGATCAAATTCAGCAATCGGACTATTTGAAGAGGAATTGAATTCAAAGTAAACAGAGTGTTTACCTGAAATCTTCTTTTCAAATGGAATAAAAACATCGATCCGATCGTCGGAAGGGCTGATTTTGATGTGCCCGATGGAGCATCCGTGATAATTGTCTATTATAACCTTAATACTGAGTTCGGTCAATGCTTTTAATCTGAGTGTAGCACCGGAAGCTTCTACACCAAAGGTGTTGATAAATTTAAAACCTATGGTTGTTCCTGAAGAAATATTTACAATGGGAAATGAAGCGTCATAAGCACTTGAATAAACAGGAAGAACATAAGGTAAATCTGTTTTGGGACTATTAACGATGTTCAAACCATTATAAATATGACAGGCACGGCTTGCACTGATAATTGAAAAGGCGTTCAGGCCATCGGTACAGAAACCCTGTGAAGTCATGTCAACGGGGGAGGAACTTACAGGCTCTCCGTTTTCGTAGGTGATCTTCCCGATAAAAAGTCGTCCCTTTTTGTCAACAGCAACGTCAACGGGCTCGACCATTGCCTGACGGGAAAACTCATCAAGACCGGTCTGACGATGATAAAAGATGTACCATTGTCCGTTGATCTCGGCAAGACTGCCGTGATTGTTGCCCCATTGGTAAGTCATTCTGTGTTCACCGGAAGGAAGAGTAATGATCTCGCCTCCGTTAAAACTGATATCTCCGCCGTAAACATAACCCGTAAGGGGATGATCACTGTAAGCATAGGATAAAAATCCGTTGCAATTTGGCACTACCCCGAGTTCTTCAACAGGAACATTGTAATTTTTGGAATAGATAAGAACATATTTACCGAGGATCTTTCGAGGACTTGAAGCTTCAAAAAAACCTGCCTGATAATCTATATGCCCGTCATTTTTGGACCAGGGAGCGGAGCAATGTCCGATGGGATTTTCATGAATAGTATCCTTTTTGATCCGGGAAAGATCATCGGAAAGTTCGGCGCAGGAAACACCGCAAAAGCCCCAGAAAGCGTAGGCTTTTCCGTCATCATCCACCAAAACTCCGGGATCGAAACCGATACTTGTATCGACAGGATCGAGAAAAGGACCTGCAGGATTTTTTGAGGAAGCTACGCTGCATTTGCTCCCACGGGCTTCGGAAACAAACATATAGAAGGTATCTCCCTTTTGAACAACATCGGGTGCAAACAGAGGCTGACCGTCCGGGGAAGAAAAGCAGATCCCGTGGCAGGTCCAATCGTTAAGGTCGTCAACAGATGCAGACCAGCAAACATAGTCCAAGCCGCAATATTCGGTTCTCAGTGTATCATGTGAGCCGTAAATATATACCCTTTTTTCGCCGTTATATTCAAATACTTTGGGTTCGCCGTCGGGAACATGCTCCCAGAGAGGAAGGTAAGGGTTTCCACCCTTTAAAAATTCTTTATTCATGAAATCTCCTTTAAAAAGAAAAATTACCCTTCGGAGCAGGTCCGAAGGGTTGAAGTAACGGATCAATTAAATACATGAATGAAATCTTCAAGAACCTGAGCAGCATTTTCAATATCACCGGTTTTAGCTTTAACATTATTCATAGTGCAGGCGATATTTGAAACACTGGCGCTGCACTCCTGACAGGAAGCGGCATTCTCTTCAGCAATGGCACTGAGGTCGGAAATAGCACCGATAACAGCGGTCTTGGCCTGAGCAAGAGAATCGGTATCGTTCGAGATATTTGTGATCTGAACAACGGATGCATCGACCTGATCTTTAAGAAGCTTGAAGGATTCCCTTGTCTGTTTAACTTTTTCCTGTTCGGAAGCGATAATACCGCCGATCTCATCAATAACGCGAGAGGATTCTGCTGAAAGATTGATAATGTCTTCGACGATCTCGTTTATCTGTTTAACGGATGAAGCAGAGTTAGCGGCAAGAGCACCGATCTCATCGGCAACAACGGCAAATCCGCGCCCGGACTCTCCTGCTCTTGCGGCTTCGATGGAAGCGTTAAGGGAAAGAAGTCTGGTCTTGTTGGCAATACCGGAGATCATGTCTGTTGCGGCGGTAACACGAACGATCGCATCATTAAGCTTAGTCATATGATCGGAAATGTTAGCAGCAGAAGCAACGGATTGTAATGAAGCTTCATATACATCGGAAAGATCGTTGGAAGAGTTCTGTGAGATCTCATCCATCATCTTCGAGGACTCATTAAGAGCGTTAATGCTTCCGGCAACGGATTCGATACTGTGACCTATGTTAATGATCTGGTCATTAATGGTCTGAATGGTGGAATCAAGCTGACAAGCTGTTTCTGACAACTCGGATACAACGGTATCAATGACGCCCGCTCCTTCGGCAACATCGTTGCAAAGCTGTTTTGTTTCAGAGACAGAACTCTTGAGTGTATTGGAACTGTTCTTAATATTGTTGACTATGGAATTGAGGTTGTCGCGAAGTTTGATCGCGGAAGTTGCTATAGCAGAGGTTTCCAGAAGTCGGCTCGAAACCTCGATCTTATCGGAAATATGAGCATCTGCAAGTTTCTCGGTCGCATTCGTGATCTTTTGAAGAGGAGCGGTAACAAAACGCGCGGCAAAAAAGATTATAACGGAAAAAACAGCAACAATTATAACAGCCACGATAATAAGCTGGTTCATTAAGATGTTTATGGACTTCCTTACGTTCGTATCGGGTTTTCCGGCAAAAGACATGCCGACGATCTTTCCGTTTTCATCATAGAAGGGTTTGTAGCAGACGGTATAGGATTTTCCGCCTATGGGGACTCCCTCTTTGAAAACGGTTTTTTTCTGACCGTAAACATCCGCGGTGATCTGCTTGTCAGCTTCACTTCCGAAAAGACGTTTTCCGTCTTCTCCTTTGATCGAGGAAATATAACGTGTAACCTTCCCGTTTGTGTCGGCTCTGAAAAGTGTCATTTCAACTTCGTATTCATGGCCGCTGTCAATAAAGCTATAGTCTTCGTCAGTTACAGCCAGTGCAGAAGTTGATGACCAATCGACTCCGAAATATCTGTTAATGGAACTGGCATAGACAGAGAGAAGATCATATGTATCGTTCAACAATTCCTTTTTTGTACTCGATATACTGACGATAGTCGAAAGGGTAAGAGCGATGAACAAAGGGACAAAACCTATGCCAAGCAAAACAGTCAAAAATTTGGTTTTTTTGGGTTGTGTTTTTTTCATAATAAATAGCCTCTTTCATTTCAGCGAATATAATAACAGATTATAACATATATAAGCAGAAATTAATACAATCGAATGAAAAAAATATGATTTTTAGAACATTTTGAATATTAAGGAAAAAGATCAAACATTGACTTTAATAAAACCTTGTTTTATTATGAAAATGATGCGGTGACGCAGTGAAAGCTTGCATCGGAAAGCGGGGAGGAAAAGATAATGAGAAGAATAAAGATCTTGAATAAAGAATTTGTACGCTTTCTTAAGAATCGTGACGAAGCCTTCACTGACTATCTTACCAACCTGCCGGACAGAAGGGGGATGTACGATTATTATTCCAGACTGAAAAGAAACACAATAGTTTCGGTTTTATTTATAGATATAGATAACTTTAAACAGGTAAATGACGTCTATGGGCATTCGGTAGGCGATGAATTGTTGAAAACGCTGGCGGAATATTTTAAAAAAATGCTGCCGGGATCGAGGATATTCAGGATCGGTGGTGACGAATTCGTTGCGATCGATGAGGGTAAAAAACAGGAAGCAAAGGTCATATCAATAGCAACTGAGTTGTTAAACGGACTGCAGACCATCGATTTCAGAGAAGATGTCAGATCGCAGCTCACCCTGTCTGTCGGCATCTTAGTCAATCAAGGCGTAAAAGCAAATCTGGATGAAATCCTGAAAAAATGCGATGATGCCATGTATCGGGCTAAACAAAACGGAAAGAATTCATGTGTGATCTTTGATTCTCTTGAAGAAGAGATGAAAAAGACAAATGAGATCGAAGAAGAAATGGAAGCTGCCTATTCTCATAACGAGTTTGTTCCTTACCTTCTGCCCAAGATCGATCTGCTTTCGGGGCGCGTTTACGGAGCGGAGCTGCTTGTCAGATGGGTGCACTGGCTCGATGGCGTGAGGATGCCGGGCACTTTTGTTCCGATATTTGAAAAAAACGGGACTGTTTCAAGACTCGATTACTATATGTTTGAAGAGGCTTGTAAAATGAAGGAAGCGTGGAGAGGAACGCCGCTGGAAAAGCTGACGCTCTCGGTCAATCTTTCCCCTGTCACCTTTTATATAAAGAATCTTGCGGAAAATCTTACAGCCATAGCCGACAGGTACAAGGTGGCTTACAGTGAGCTGGAGATCGAAGTGCCCGGAAAGACATATACATCCGCATCGGAAAGAAGCTTTGAGGCTGTAAAGGAATTGAAAAAAGCGGGTTTCCGTATTTCACTGGATAATTTCGGAGGCCTTTACTCTCCGCTTACATCCATAAAGGAGCTTCCCGTTGATACGGTAAAATTTGAGAAGAACTTTATAAGAGCCACAACCGCAGATCAAAGCGGAAATAAGATACTCAGAAACCTGTTTGCTTTATGCAGGGATTTAAAAGTCGACATACTGGCTATCGGTGTCGAAACAGATGAACAGATCGAAACACTCATAAAATGTGGCTGTTATAGTGCGCAGGGCTATAGATTTATCGAGCCGTCCACGGAAGAGGAATTCATAAAATATGCACTCAGCAATTGTATGAGAGAGATAGCGCCGGTACGCATTACGTTTAACACGCCGGAACATTGATATCGGAGGACGAATATAAATCATATGATTAAAGGGGAGAATGAAATGCTATATTTTAAGTCGGTGTCAGAAGCCGAAAATGTTTTCAAAGCTTTAAGTACGCCTATGCGCTTAAAGATAATGGAGATGATATACAAGGATAACAATCTGAGCATGAATGATCTGGCAGAAGCTTTAGGGCTTACAAACGGGGCAATATCCATGCATGTCGGGAAGCTTGAGGAGGCAGGGCTGATCAAGATCCACAGTACATCCGGAAAAAGGGGTACAATGAAGATCGTGCGTCCGAAATACAGCAGGCTTATGATAGATATGGCGCCCAACATGGATACAAGACAGTGCTATATGGACGATATAAGCATAGGACATTATGTTAATGCTGTGGTTTCGCCTACCTGCGGATTGTCGACGCCGACCAGGATAATCGGTTCATTTGACGACCCCAGAGTATTCTCCTTTGCGGACAGGTTTGACGCCGGGGTATTATGGTTCGGAACGGGGTTTGTCGAGTACAATCTGCCGAATCACCTTCAAGCGGGACAAAAGATAACGGAACTCCAGATCTCTTTTGAAATATCTTCTGAAGCTCCGGGATATATAGAAGATTATCCCTCAGACATATATTTTTCGATCAATAACAAAAAACTGGGAATGTGGGTAAGCCCGGGAGACTACGGTGCCAGAAAAGGATATGTATCTCCCGCGTGGTGGCCGGAAACTTTAAACCAGTACGGACTGTTGAAAACACTTATAATTAATAATGAAGGAACTTTCATCGACGGAACAAACAAGATATCCAAAGTAGGTATCAATGACCTTGACATAAATTACAATTCATATATTAAGTTTAAGATAGAAGTACCGAAAGAAACAAAGAATCCGGGAGGCTGTACCTTATTCGGGGAGAGCTTTGGAGATTATAATCAGGCGATCAAAATAAAAACCTATTATGAAGAGGAAAAAAAATAGTCGCATATAGCGACTGAAATGTTCCCTGCGGGAATCGAACCCACAACTGATCCTTAGGAGGGACCTGTTATATCCATTTAACTAAGAGAACGACAGAAAGATTATAGACTTAAAAAAGTAAAAAGGCAAGACTTTTATTCGAATCAATGAATGAATCAATCAATGAATTGAGAAGAGTAATTGTTATATGAGGAAAAATAAGTTATAATATGAGAGAAAAAGCCGATATAAATATAGATTGACTTTTTTATCTAAAGCTTAAATATGGAGAACTTTATGAAGAAGATCAACTTTAAGGACAGAGTATTCGGAACAGGCAAAAAACGGAAATCGAACAATCCCGCTGATGGCGGAAAGAAGGTTTTATCCGGAATGCTTTTTGCGGCGGCATGTTTCACAGCAGTGTTTGTTCTGCTGGAATTCCATAATATATACTGGGTTGTGGGAATAGCGTGCGGATTGCTTATGATCTCTGCGTTTTGGTTTTTGGATTGCTTGTTTTCGGATAAAGAAGATATCTTTGATGAACTGACCAGAGCTCAGGAAGAATTGGACAGGGTAAGAGAAGAAGACAGAAAGAAAGCAGATGATGAATTTAAGAAAAAGATAGAAGAAGAAGTATCGGGTCTTGGAAAAACAAGCCGCGCCATGTTTGCGGCGATCAAAAAAAGTGTTGATATTCAGGAAAGCAATCTGTCTATGATGCAGATTAAGATCGATAAGGTTATAGTCGATCAAAATGCGGGCGTAAAAACCATGATCAAGTTTAACAAGGAAAATGCCCGTCAGATCGCACTGAGTGAAAAGGCAACATTGGAAGAGATCGCTATGAGACTTCCCGGCGGCGGAAAAAGGATCGAGATTGCACCCGAAGTTCCTGATGACTATGTACCGGATACAAGTTATTTTACAGAGGATGAGGACGAGGATATTTCTATCGAGAATCTGGATGATATGTTCCCTACGGAAACGGAGGAGGAAGAGATCGAGCCTGAAGTATCCGAACCCGAAGAAAGCTTTGCTTCTCTGATCCCCGAAGAAGAATTGCTCAATGAGGAAGATATCGTTGAATCGAATGATGAGATAGATATTTCTGCTGCTTTTGATAAATATGTGTCCGGCGAAGACGAAGCAGCGGACACAGCACCTGTGATCGAAGATGTACCTGTCGAGGAAGATGTAATTGAGGCAGAAGCTGAGGAGATTACCGAGGAGGTGCCTGAAGTGCCCGAAGAGGAAATCCCCGAGATCAGCGAAGAGGATTTTAATGACCTTGCTGCAAGTCTTGACAGTGCACTTTTTGAGGAATCCGAGCCCGAATCCGTACCGGAGGCAGAACCGGAAGCAGTGCCTGCATCCGAACCGGAGGTTGATCTGTCAAATCCCAATGCTAATCTCTCTCCGGAGGATATTGCAAAGCTGTTTGCAACGGTTAAATAATAACGAAAACTAAGGGACTGCATTGACGCAGTCCCTTACAATATGATAAAAAATGGTAATATTTGAGCAATGAATGTGTTGACCGAAAAAATGTTGTAGGATATGATTGATAGGCTAAACTTTAAGTCTAATTTCAATTTAAATTTTTTATAAGGAATAAGTCTTAGGAGGACAAAAAAATGAAATTCTTTATTGACACAGCAAACGTAGACGAGATCAGAAAAGCAAATGACATGGGCGTTATTTGCGGCGTAACCACAAACCCTTCTCTTATTGCAAAGGAAGGAAGAGACTTCAAGGAAGTCATCAAGGAGATCACAAGCATTGTTGACGGACCCATCAGCGGAGAAGTTAAGGCTACTACCGTTGATGCCGAAGGCATGATAGCTGAAGGAAGAGAGATCGCAAAGATCCATCCCAACATGGTCGTAAAGATCCCCATGACGGTTGAAGGCCTTAAGGCAGTTAAGGTTCTCAGCAAGGAAGGCGTTAAGACAAACGTTACTCTTATTTTCTCGGCTAATCAGGCACTTCTTGCAGCACGCGCAGGCGCTACTTACGTTTCACCTTTCCTCGGAAGACTTGACGACATCTCTATGCCCGGTATCGATCTTGTAAGAACGATTTCCGAGATCTTTGATATTTATGACATCAAGACAGAGATCATCGCTGCATCTGTAAGAAATCCCATCCATGTTACGGACTGCGCACTTGCAGGTGCCGACATCGCAACCGTTCCTTACAAGGTTATCGAGCAGATGACAAAGCATCCTCTTACAAACGAAGGAATCATCAAGTTCCAGAACGATTACAGAGCAGTTTTCGGAGATAAATAAGAACGAGATCTCTATCTGTAAAAAAATATAATTGGAAATTTATGCGGAAAGACCAGGTATAAATGAAAGCCCTGTACCGACTCCGGCGCCTGGGAGGTAAGTGTGAGAAAGTTTATTTTCTTGATTGTATTTATATTACTGTTTGCCGGCGGGTGTACAAATTTTAATCCATATGACATCAAGGGAATGTGCATTTCCGACAGTGTTGTCTATTATCAGGACAATGACGGAAATATCCAATGGATCAACGTTAAAACAAAAGAAAGCGGATCGGTGGAAACTAGCGGAGATGTCCTTTCATATGATAATAAGATTTATATAAATTCAAACGGAAAGCTGTATGAACTCAAAGACAAAATGTTTACCAAGATAGGTGCCGGACCGAAGGAACGTTCGTCTGAGATAGTTGGAATCATAGGTGAAACCTGTTATTATATAAAGGGTGACAATCTGGTTTCCCTGAATTATAAGACGAGTGAAGAAAAAAAGGTAGCACTGCTCTCCAAAGCGGACCGGAAAAATATAGCATTGACATCTGATGCTTTATACTACTCTGACTACATCGGATTAAATCGTTATTCCTTACAGACAGGGGAACTTGAACAAATTGTTGCCGGAAAAGTTTCGTTTATAAAGGTATGGAATGACAAGGTATACTATGCCATTGCAACACTTTCTGACCCGAAAGAAGAATTATATGACGGAGCAACCTATTATTTATTCCTTGACGGAAAAAGCACTCAAATCTATCAGGCGGAACACTTAAATGAAAGATATTCGGCCATTACAGTGACAGAGGCAGGAATCTTCGGTCTGGAAGAGAATGCAGCCGTAGATAGCAGTATTTTTTGGAAGAGAGACAATGACGGAAATGTTCAAAAATGGGATCTTGGCAGACACGTAAGTAACGAGGGCGGAATCTGTACAGAAAATGAACTTGTTGTGTTTGGTAATTTTATAGGAACCGAAATCCTGTTGTTTGATATGGAAGCATGCAGTATTACTGAACTACCGACAGCAAAAGAAAACAAATTTCAAAAGAATCAATAAAGGAGACAACAAATGGCAAACAAGATCGATCAGATGTCCGCAAATGCTATCCGTGTACTTGCGGCAGACGCAGTTCAGAAAGCAAAATCAGGACACCCCGGGCTTCCTCTCGGATGTGCAGATATCGCATACGAGCTTTGGGCAAAGAAGTTGAAGCACAATCCCGCAGATCCCGATTGGGCTGACAGAGACCGTTTCATCCTTTCCGGCGGACACGGCTCAACACTTCTCTATTCCCTTCTTCACCTGTTCGGCTACGGACTCAAGAAGGAAGATCTGATGCAGTTCAGACAGCTGGATTCACTTACACCCGGTCATCCCGAGTACCGTCACACAAGGGGCGTTGAAGCAACAACAGGACCTCTCGGAGCAGGTATGGGCATGGCAGTCGGAATGGCTATCGCAGAAGCTCATCTCGCAGCAAAGTTCAACAAGCCCGGATTCCCGGTAGTTGATCACTATACATATGCACTCGGCGGCGACGGATGTATGATGGAAGGCATTTCCCACGAAGCATTCTCTCTTGCCGGTACATTAAAGCTTTCAAAGCTGATCGTTATCTACGATTCAAACAAGATCTCCATCGAGGGAAGCACAGACATCGCTTTCACCGAGGATGTTGCAAAGAGAATGGAAGCATATGGTTTCCAGGTTATCGTAGTTGACAACGGAAATGATATGGACGCTGTAGGCCGTGCGATCGATGAAGCAAAGGCTGACAAGGATCGTCCTTCCTGCATCATCTGCAAGACACAGATCGGTTTCGGATGTCCCGCAAAGCAGGGCAAGGCTTCAGCTCACGGCGAGCCTCTCGGAGACGAGAACGTTACCGCACTTAAAGAAAATCTCGGCTGGCCTTCACAGGAGCCTTTCTTTGTACCTCAGGAAGTTTACGATAACTATGCTGCTATCACAAAGAGCCTTGCTCCCGCAGAAGACGAGTGGAATAAGATGTTCGCGGATTACTGCGCTAAGTTCCCTGAGATGAAGAAGGCATGGGATGATGAATTCGATTTAGACATAGCAAAGCCTCTTATCGACGATGCTGAGTTCTGGGCATTTGAGGACAAGCCGGAAGCAACAAGAAACCTTTCCGGAACTGTCATCAACAGACTTAAGACAAAGGTTCCCGGACTCATCGGCGGTGCAGCAGACCTTTCTCCTTCAACCAAGACCTATATGAAGGAAATGGGTGATTTTTCCGCAGAAGACCGAACAGGCAGAAACATGCATTTTGGTGTTCGTGAGATCGCAATGACCGCCATCGGGAACGGTATCACACTTCACGGCCTTCGTGGCTTTGTATCCACCTTCTTCGTATTCTCGGATTACACAAAGCCTATGGCAAGACTTTCTTCCATAATGAAGATTCCTACAACCTACGTATTCACACACGATTCCATCGGTGTCGGAGAAGACGGACCTACACATGAGCCCATCGAGCAGCTTGCTATGCTCCGTTCGCTTCCAAACTTCCATGTATTCCGTCCCGCAGATGCAACGGAGACCATCGCAGCATGGTATGCAGCGGTTACATCCAAGGAAACACCTACTGCTCTTGTACTTACCCGTCAGAATCTTCCTCAGCTTAAGGGTTCCTCCAAGGAAGCTCTTAAGGGCGGATATATCCTGCAGGATTCTGAAAAGGCTACACCCGATGCGATCATCATCGCTACCGGTTCCGAAGTTCAATGGGCAGTTAATGCAAAGGCTGAGCTCATCAAGGACGGCATTGATGTAAGAGTTGTTTCAATGCCTTCAACAGATGTATTCGAAGAGCAGTCCGATGAGTACAAGAATAAGGTACTTCCCAAGAATGTTCGTGCAAGAGTTGCGGTTGAAGCACTTTCCGACTTCGGTTGGGGCAAGTACGTTGGACTTGACGGAGAAACAGTTACAATGAAGGGCTTCGGCGCTTCCGCTCCTTACTCCGTACTCTTCCCTAAGTTCGGCTTCACAACAGAGAACGTTGTTGCGACCGTAAAGAAGACGCTCGGTAAGTAAACATCGGTTTTCGATTGCAAAATAGTTTGAATTATAGTATATTTAGGTGGTGTCGTTTGACACCACCTTTTTTACGACAAAAAGGCTGAGTAATTTTTAAAGGGAGAAGACCCATGAAGGACGTTTTGTTTAAGATCGGTTCAATATCGGTCCACGGATACGGATTAATGATCGCTGTAGGTATTATTACCGCATATCTGGTTTTGGAGCAAAGAGTAAAAAGAAGAGGCCTGGATGCTGACAGAGCATTCGATCTGGCTGTCTGTGCGGCACTCGGTGGTGCGGTCGGCGCAAAGATCCTTTATTATATAGTTGAGATAAAATCTATTATCAGAGATCCTTCCCAGCTTTTGAACATTGCAAACGGTTTTGTGGTTTACGGAGGGATCATCGGTGGTTCCATCGCATGCATCATTTATTGCAGGATCAAGAAACTGAACACTTTACAATGGTTTGATCTGGTTCTTCCGGAGATTGCCATTGCACAGGGTTTCGGAAGGATCGGATGTCTGCTTGCAGGCTGCTGCTACGGTGCAGAGACCAAAAGTGCGATACATATTGTTTTCCGTGAATCCAGATTTGCACCAAACAATGTATGGCTCTACCCTACTCAGATCATGTCATCCGCGGCTAATTTCCTGAACTTCGCGATCCTTGTATTTGTGATCTCGCGATTTTTCAAGAAACCCGGTCAGGTTTCTGCCTTCTATCTGATCTTTTACAGTATCGGACGTTTCATCATAGAGATATTCCGCGGAGATCTGGAAAGAGGAATGGTCGGAAAGCTTTCAACATCACAGTTTATCTCATTTTTCATTTTGGCAGCAGGCATAGGATTATTCGTATTATGCTCAAAAATAAGTGTTATTCCTGCCCCCGAAAGTGCGGAGCAGAACGCGGAGATGCCGGAGACGGAAGTTCCCGAGGAAACGAAGGAAACCGACGAGTAGGTTACTGCGGAGTATCAAACAGAATAATGATTTCAAGGGCGGCTCTTCACTTCTGGGAAGAGCCGTGTTTGTCAGGGAAAGAAGGGTCAGGAACGGTCTTTTTTTCAGGCTGTAATCTTCGGTGCGTATATTGTCAGAACAAGGAGATCTCGCGTGCTGCGGTCGGCAGGGAAGTCAGTAAAGAGGAACTGGCGGAAGAATTCCTGAAGCTACAGGATATGGGAGCAAACAATATAAATCTGGTCACTCCCTCCCACTACTATCTTCAGATAAAAGACAGCCTTTTGCTTGTAAAGGACAGACTGAGGATACCTGTGGTCGCAAATACATCATCCTATGACGATGTGGATGTGTTAAGATCGATGGAAGGTCTGATAGACATATATCTGGCGGACTTTAAGTACATTACCCGGGATCTTGCCGAGAGGTACTCAAAAGCTGCCGATTATCCCGAAATTGCAAAGACGGCGATCGCAGAGATGTTCAGACAGGTCGGAACAGCGGAGTTTGATGACAGGGGTATCATGAAGAAGGGAATTATCGTAAGAAATCTTCTTCTTCCCGGACATGTGAAGGAATCAAAGGAATGTGTAAGGTATATATACGAAACCTACGGCGATTCGGTCTATCTTTCGCTTATGAGTCAATATACACCGTTTAAGATACCCGAAGAATATAAAGAGATCGACAGGAAATGTACAAAAAGAGAGTATGCTCGGCTGGTGGATCATGCCATAGGTCTTGGAATAACAAATGCATTTATTCAGGAGGGCGATGTGGCAAAGGAAAGCTTTATACCGCCCTTTGAAAGCTAAAAAACAAGAGCTTACGTGAAAAGCGATCAATTCACGTAAGCTCCTTTTTTAGGCGGTTTGCGCCATATAAAGGTTGTAGTACTCTCCCTTTTTGGCCATCAGCTCGTTATGAGAACCGGCCTCAACGATTTGGCCGTGATCTACGACAAAGATACGGTCTGCATTTTTGATCGTCGAAAGACGGTGAGCGATAACAAAGGAAGTTCTCCCCTTTAAAAGCTCAGCAATACCCTTCTGTACCATTATCTCGCTCTGAGTATCAATGGATGAGGTTGCTTCGTCAAGGATCAGGATCTTCGGCATGGAAACCATGGTCCTTGCAAAGGCCAGAAGCTGGCGCTGTCCGACCGAAAGTCCCGCGCCTCTCTCCTGCAGCTCGGTGTCGTAGCCTTTTTCAAGCTTAATGATGAAATCATGAGCATTGACAGCCTTGGCAGCTGCTTCGATCTCCTCCTGAGTTGCGTCAAGTTTACCGTAGCGGATGTTTTCGGCAATAGTGCCGGTAAACAGGAAATTATCCTGTGTCATAACACCCATCTGCTTGCGAAGGCTCTCAATCGTTACTGAGGTCAGGTCGTGATCGTCAATGAGGATCCGGCCGTCTTTTATGTCATAGAAACGGCTGATAAGGTTTGCGATGGTAGACTTTCCCGCACCTGTAGGACCGACAAGAGCAATGGTCTCGCCGGGGTTAACGGTGAAGCTGACATTATCCAATACTTCCTTTTTGCCGTCATATGAGAAGGAAACATCCTTAAATTCCACACGACCGCCGATCTCCGGCAGTTCTGTGGCTCCTTCTCTGTCAAAAACTTCCGGTGCCGTATCGATAACCTCAAAGATCCTGTTTGCTTTTGCGACATTTCTGACAAGGTTGGTGTAAAGACTGCCCAATTGAGATATGGGATGCCAGATCATCCCCGCATATGTGGAAAAGGCTATCAAAGTTCCGACGGGCGCTGCGTCTATGCCTATGAGCTTAACTCCGACATAGTACATGCAAACTGTGGATAACATGGTAGTGAACTCTATGATGGAGTTGAAAAGATCTCCGATCTTAACGGCATTTCTGAAAGAGTCCTGGTGCTCATTTACTGCGGTTTCAAAGGAGGCAGCGGATTCGGATTCGGCTGCAAAGCCTTGGATTATACGCATTCCGGAAATATCCTCATGGATAACGCCCGAAAGATTCGAGGACTTTTTACTGTGAATATGCCAGAGTGATGAACATTTAATCCGAATGTAGAACAGTCCGGCGATGAGCAGCGGAGTGGAAATAAGCGTTGCTGCCGCCAGAGGCGGATTTTTCACAAACATGATCACAAGAACAGCCACAAGTGTAATGAACTGAGGAAGCAGGGTAACAACCAGATCCTGCAGAACACCCTTAAGTGAGTTTACATCTTCGATAACACGCGAAAGGATCTTTCCTGCGGGAAGGCTGTCATAGAACCTGAGTCCCAGCTTCTGAAGATGAGTGTATAATTCATCACGGATGGTAACAAGTATTTTGTTGGATATCTTTGCCATCAGATACATTCTTCCTTTTACTGCGGCAAAGAGAATGAAATTAAGTGCCAAAGCGACAAATGTAAGCTTGTAAAGCGAGTCATAGTCTTTATCCGCTATGCAGACATTGATCGCATATTCGATGATAAGCGGATTAATAAGCGTTATGGCAGTAGCAACTGCGATAACGGCAAGAACTACAGCGATTGTTCCCTTGTATTTCAAAAGATATTTAGCAAGACGAAGTATCGTTCTTGTCTTGTCGGCAAGAGCGGTGTTTTCGTCTTTTTTTGTTGAATTGACGGCCATTATGCCACCTCCCCGTATTGTGCGCAATAGGTTTCAAAGTATAAGCCCCGGAGAGCAAGAAGTTCATCGTGAGTACCGCGTTCGGCGATAGCCCCGTCCTTTAGAACGATGATCTCGTCCGCATGTCTTACTGCCGAAATACGATGTCCGATGATGATCTTCGTAGTATCGGACAGATTGTTAAGCACTTTCTGGATCTCAAGCTCGGTTTCGGTATCCAATGCGGAAGTGGAATCATCGAGAACCAGGATCGGAGCATTCTTTGCCAAGGCTCTGGCAATGCTGATCCTTTGTTTTTGTCCGCCGGAAAGTCCGACACCACGTTCTCCGATAACAGTTTCTTCGCCCTCGGACAGCTGATCGACGAACTCATCGGCTCTGGCCATCTCAAGACATTTATGCACGAGTTCATCCGATGTACCTTCGTGCTTTCCGAAACGGACATTTTCACTGATGGTATCGGAGAAGAGGAAAACATCCTGAGATACCTGGGCAATGCTCTGTCGGAGCTGGGTGAGTGAAAGGTCCTTAATGTCTGTGCCATCCAGCTTTATGGTTCCCGAATCGGTATCGTAGAAACGGAACAAAAGAGTAAGGATCGAGGTTTTTCCGGATCCGGTGGCTCCCATGATACCAAGGGTTTTTCCTGCAGGAAGTTTGAAAGAGATGTCCTTCAAAATATCTTTGTTGTCCAGCTTAAAGGAAACGTTGTCAAATTCAACGGAACCCTTGACTGTTTCAAGAAAGATCGGGTTTTCGGGATTTGTGATGAGAGGTTTTTCTTTTGAAACCTTTTTAAGTTTCTTGTAAGAAGCAAAAGCCGAAGCTATCTCATTGCTTACCCAGCCGATGGTTTCCATGGGCCATACCAGAAAGTCACAGTAAACGACGAATGCAGCCAGAGTTCCGAGAGTGATCTCTTCGGAAATGACCATACGGCCTCCGATAAGGAGAGCTCCGATGGGCAGCAGTCTGGTGATCAGGTCAAACAGGGGTTCATAGCGTACCAGAACCTTAGAAAGATCCATGCTGATGTTAAAGTATTTTTTGTTGTGACGACGGAATTTGTCCAGTTCGTATTTTTCTCTGGAAAATGCCTTTACTGTGCGTACTCCCGCAATATTTTCCTGAGCGACGGTATTCATATCCGCGTTTTCTTCACTAAGCTTGTCATAGACCTTGTCGAGCTTCTTTTCCAATATGGCCGCCAGAGCTATGCCTATGGGCAGAATGCAGACAGGGAAGATGGAAAGCTTGGGAGAGAGACGAAACATGCAGTAAATGACCATGCTTGTGTGAAGCAGGATCTCAATGGCCAGCATGATAATGAAGCCTACACCTCCGAAGGCAATGGCATCAATGTCGTTTTTCAAGCGGGCAAGGATCTCACCTGTGTTTGCTTTGTCAAAAAAGTTGAGTGAAAGCTTCTGGATGTGCTTGAAGAGGTCAAAGCGTACTTCGTTACCGACTTTAACCCCGGTGACGTCAAAAGTGAATTCCTTGATATATTGTGTAAAGGTTCTTATCAGTCCGATAGCCGCGATACCGAGTAAAAGACCGGGAAGCAGGCTGAATTCACCGTTTCCGATGACTTCATCTACGATGTTTCTGATAAGCTCAGGTTTTTTGTTCTCAGCGACAACACCGATCACTATGCATAAAACGGCAATAAGGTATTTGTATCGGTATTTGAGAACATATTCAGATAGTTTTTTCATAGGTAACTCCCTTGTGTAGACAGTGAGTCAAACCGACTCTTGTGTAAAAATGATTAGCTGTTACAATTACTGCGCCACGGGACTTGATGAAATATAAAAGAATTATAGATAAAAAAATACCGTGGCATTACCACGGTAAAAGATTCATTATGATAGACAAGCTAAAATGAAAGTAATACCGAGGTAAGGTTATTAAGTGTATTATTATGGGATTTAAAAAACACTCGAATCATTGTCATTGTAGCTTACCTCTCTTTCTTTAATATTTGTGCTTCGATTCGTTAAGCACACGCAAGAAAATAGCACATAATTATCTGTTTGTCAACACAAAAAAATGCCACAGTGGAATCCTGTGGCATTTAAGTGTGAATTTAGAATATCTAAGGTAACGGATTGTAGAAGAAGTAACCGCCCATTTCGGTGAAGGCTTTAAAGTTCAGCATCTCACAGGTCTCTTCTCCCGAAGCATCCTTTGTAGGCTTTAACGCATTTACCTCAGTGATGAAGTAAGCATAATCTCCTATGTTGTTTACACGGTTAAGAGCATCTGTTGCAGCGGCATAAAACTTTTTATCCTTGTCGATAAGATTAGAGTCGATAACCTTTTTGATCAGGTGCTCATTGGCTCCTTCGAATTCGTTCTTTGCAAAGATCACTTCTGTGATAGTATTGCCCCAACGACCGAGTTCCAATCGGTTGATGATAACATTGGCAATCGCAAGGAGAGTGTAATAATCCTTGTCTCCCGCCTCAGAAGCAAGGAAGGTTGCCAGATTGTACAGGTCTTCATCCGAGAAGGAAGGCATTTCTTCTCGTGAAACTATAGGTATCTCGGGAACGATCCTGTTGGCGCGGGCATGCTTGACCTTAAACTCAAAGTTTAACGACGAAATCTCCTCAAGTGTAAGACCCGGTTCATAGTTTATTATATACGAGACATATTTTTTCTTGACATAGAAAGAGTCACCTTCTTCTGAGGTCACAAATAGCCAGCCTTCTTCTCCGGATCCTTCGCCGTCAAGGAAATTGATCTGTACAATGCTGTTCTTTTTGATCGTTCCGAGAGATAAAGCGTCATCGTCAGCCGTTGTACGCATTTTAACCTTGGCGGTAAGCTTTCCGTAGACAAGCCGCTCGCCGTCTTCAGAACGTTCGCTGTCAAGTATTTTAGCTGCTTCGTATCCGGTAATAAGGTTGTAATCATTTAAAATGTAACCTTCTTTGATCTTACCTGTAGTGATCTTTAACCAATCACCTTCATCCGAAAGGATCTCCGCATAACTTCCGTAGTACATTTTTCCGATGATATTCAAATCGTCTGATTCGTCCATGGAGGAACGCACATCGATCCACGAGGAAGCAAATACATCCGCAAGAGCTATGCCCGGATTGAAAAATACCGGAGTCGGTGTCGGAGTATTTGTCGGCATCGGAGTGTTAGTGGGTGCAGGCGTATTTGTCGTAGTGGGTGTGGGAGTCGGCGTATTTGTGGGAGTCGGTGTATTTGTGGGAGTCGGTGTATTGGTCGGCGTAGGTGATATATCAGGTGATGGCGTGGCAGTAGGCTCAGGCCTTGTGATAAAATCCTTAAGTGCCGTTCCTTCAACGTACTCGGTGACTCCCCCGAAAAGCATGACCGCACAGAATACAGCTATGCCTGTAAAAACATATATTACTTTTCTTTCTATTTTTTTCATTTATTGTAGGCTTTCTAATCTAAAACGATATACAGGATTACGGATCAACGATCCGTTTCGGATATCGGTCTGTTGGCTGTTTAATTTAACGGATGCATATGTAAAACTATGAATAGCAAAAAAACATATGTATATCCAAAGTCATTTTACCATAATCAAAAATATTTTGGAAGATGGTGCTTTGGATTATTTATGAAAAAGAATAATATATGCTTTTGCAATCATAAATCAGGATTCTTTATTGTCGAGCAATACGCGTGCTGCAGTCTCTCCCGGTTTATTGAAATCAAAGTCACCTCTGTAATATATATAGATTGACGTTGTTTTACGCAGATGCTATGATAAAGTGTGAAAAGGATCCTATAAGCATATGCATTCCGCGCAAGCAGATGTTTTGCGCAATCTTATCAGAAAAGTTGCGCAAAGTCAAGATGGGCATCAGAAATAAAACAGAAATTCTGTTATAAAACAATAATCTTGACACAAAGCCTCGGCTGTGTTACATTTTTTACGCAGAGACGGGAATGAAGCGGCAATAAGCGTCCGCTTTGCATTAACGGATACTGAATAAAATACGGAGGTACTGAAACAATGAATATTTTGGTTACCGGAGGAGCAGGATACATCGGAAGTCATACGTGTGTGGAGTTGATCTGTAGCGGACATAACGTTGTGATCGTGGACAATCTGTACAATTCCTGCGAACTTGCAGTGGAAAGAATAGGTAAGATCACGGGAAAGACTCCGAGGTTTTATCGTGTGGATCTCCTTGATAAGAATAAGCTTGCGGAGGTATTTGATAAGGAAAAGGTAGACGCTGTTATTCATTTTGCGGGCCTTAAGGCAGTCGGTGAATCGGTAAGAAAGCCCATCGAGTACTATAATAACAATATCACCGGCACTCTTAATCTTTGTGATGTGATGCGAGCGCATCAGGTTAAGAACATAATATTCAGTTCCTCTGCAACAGTATACGGAAACCCGGAAAAAGTGCCTGTTACGGAGGATTCACCCAAGGGTATATGCACCAATCCATACGGGTGGACAAAAAGTATGCTTGAGCAGATATTGACGGACATTCACACATCCGATGAGGAGTGGAATGTGGTCCTTCTCAGATATTTCAATCCCATCGGAGCTCATGAGAGCGGACTGATCGGAGAAGATCCCAAGGGCATACCCAACAATCTCGTGCCCTACGTTGCACAGGTGGCTGTCGGAAAGCTTGATAAGATCAAGATCTTCGGAGACGACTATGATACACCCGACGGAACGGGCATTCGTGATTACATTCATGTGGTCGATCTTGCCAAGGGTCATGTTAAAGCTCTGAAAAAATTCGGGGAAGCCCCCGGGGTTTCGATATACAATCTCGGAACGGGAAAGGGTTACAGCGTAAAGGAAGTCATCGATGCGTTTGCAAAAGCATGCGGAAAGCAGCTTCCTTCGGAGGTTGTGGCACGACGTCCCGGAGACATCGCGACGAATTATTCCGATCCCTCAAAGGCTTGGAAAGAGCTTGGCTGGAAGGCTGAAAAAAATCTGGACGAAATGTGCGAAGACACCTGGAGATGGCAGAGCATGAATCCGAACGGTTATGATTCATAAAAAGATTATACTTGATTTTTCAAATTTTAGTAATATAATGATATGCTATTGAAAGAACCCCCCTCTGATACGGAGGGGGGTTTTTAAGGAAAACATGAAAGATCGGAAAAAAACACCTTTTAAGTACGATAAGGAGGAACGGTAATGGAAGCATACGAGATATTTCTGAGTTTGGCGATCATAATCCTGTTCAGTAAGGTTTTTGGGCTTCTTGCAAAAAGGATCCATGCTCCCGAGGTTGTGGGGGAGATACTTGCGGGCATTATTATAGGTCCCAGTGTTTTGGGCATAGTATCTCTGAACGATTTCATATCTCAGCTTGCGGAGATCGGAGTTGTTTTGCTCATGTTCTCTGCCGGTCTCGGAACCAATCTCAAGGAATTGATGAGAACGGGCTTTAAGGCTCTCCTCATCGCCTGCTGCGGAGTGTTTGTTCCGTTGGTGGGAGGAACGCTGCTTTATATGGGATATTACGGCAGTTCACCCCTCGGTTCCGTGGAGTTTTACGAAGCGGTATTCATCGGCGTTATAATGACGGCTACTTCGGTATCCATTACGGTACAATCTCTTCGTGAACTCGGTAAGCTAAAGACTACGGTTGGCACTACCGTGCTTTCTGCCGCGATCATCGATGATGTGATCGGAATCATTGTTCTGACCTTCGTTATCGGCTTCAAGAGCGGTGATTCGAATGTGGGAACGGTAGCACTTTCAACTGTCCTCTTCTTTGTTTTTTCCATTGTAGTGGGCTTTGGGGTATATCTTCTTTTCAAGTGGATGGACAAGCGCTGGCCTCATACCAGAAGACTTCCCATCTGGTCCCTTGCTCTTTGCTTTATAATGGCATATGCCGCGGAGAAGCTGTTCGGAATTGCGGATATTACCGGTGCTTATGTGGCAGGTATCATCCTCTGCTCTATTCAGGATCACGATTATATTGCCCAGAAAATGGACATCAATTCATATATGATATTCGGACCGGTATTCTTTGCAAGTATCGGTCTTCGAACGGATATCAGTAACTTCAACAAAGAGATCCTGCTGTTCAGCGTATTGTTCGTGATAGTTGCCCTCGTTTCAAAGATCGTCGGCTGCGGATTGATATCTAAGGTGCTGAAGTTCAGTTGGTCGGATTCCTTAAAGATCGGCGTGGGAATGATGACCAGAGGTGAGGTTGCTCTTATCGTTTCTCAAAAAGGTCTGTCCGTGGGGCTGGTTTCGCCCGAGTATTTCACTGCGGTCATACTTTTGATCGTTGTATCCTCAATACTTACACCCATATTGTTGAAACTCTTGTATGCTCAGGAATCTTCCAGGGTTCATGATGTTGGATAAGGTACAAGGACGGTTTTGAACCGTCCCTTTTTATATTACCATCATTTTGCCGTTGCTTTTATCGAGATCCCTGCAGTGGAGGGCAAAAGCAACGTCTTCTTTTCTGATGTGTGTTTCTTCCGACATGTCTGCCGACGTTCTTGCCATTCTCAGCAGCTTGTGCACAACTCTTGCGGAGTAGCCGAACTTGTCACAGGCCTTACGGAGCAGGGACGTGGTTTCTGCATCTATCCCGCAATGTTCGTTGATCATGGTTCCTGTCATCTGGGCGTTACAGGATATTCCGGGAAGAGAGGCAAATCTTTTTTGCTGGATCCTTCTTGCCGAAGCAACTCTCGCGCGAAGCTCCGATGATGAAGGGGCAGGGGCTGAAAGCTCCGGTTCAAAAAGATCAACGGGTTTAACCTCTTTTTGAATATCTATACGATCTAAGATAGGTCCTGAGATCTTGTTTCTGTATTTTACGATCTCGTAATCCGAGCAGCGGCATTTGCTGCTCGGATAATAGCCGCAGGGACAGGGGTTCATTGCGGAAATGAACATGAAATTGGCAGGATAGGTGTTAGTGAAATTGACCCTCGAGATCACCACCTTTTTGTCCTCCAGCGGTTGACGCAGCGAATCCAGAGCATTGGCGGAAAACTCACCCAGCTCATCCAAAAACAAAACTCCGTTGTGGGCGAGGGATATCTCCCCGGGAAGAGCATTGGATCCTCCTCCGATCAGAGCGTTTACAGATACGTTGTGATGCGGTGCACGAAAAGGTCTTGCGGACAGCAGACCTTCTCCCGGGGGGACAAGACCGGAAATACTATGGATCTTTGTTACTTCGAGAGCTTCTTCCTCGGTCATGTCGGGAAGGATAGTGGGAATTCTCCTTGCAATCATGGTCTTTCCACAACCGGGATTTCCGATCATAAGCATATTGTGGCCGCCGGCGGCTGCGAGAACTATTGCATCGATCAGGGAGTTCTGCCCTCTCACCTCGGAAAAATCCGGTTCGTTGAGTCTTTTATCCTTTTCTTCTCCTTTTTTATCGGATCGGATCTCGGGGACACCTCCCACTCCTTCGAGAAAAGCCACAACCTCAGAAAGTGTGTAAAAGGGATAGACTGTAACTCCGCTTACAAGTCTTGCTTCCGCAAAATTATCGGCGGGAACGATCATATGCCTGACATCGGCCTTTTTCGCAGCCAGGATCATGGGAAGGATGCCTTTACAGGGACGAAGATCTCCTCCGAGCGAAAGCTCTCCCAGAAAACCGTATTTTCCGAGCTCCCGGGGCTTGATCTCATCTGCCTGGGTAAGTAAAGCGATCGCAAGAGCAAGATCGTAGTGAGAGCCTCTTTTTTTTCTGTCTCCGGGAGCGAGACTCAGAACGATCTTTTTTTCGGGCATATAAAAACCGCAGTCGATCAGGGCGGACTGTATCCTTTCCCCGGACTCCTTTACAGCCGTATCTCCCATTCCTATTATGTTGACGGATTGTGATTCCGTATTTAATACGCTCGCTTCGATATCCACGGGATAACCGTCTATACCGGAAATTGAAAAGCTTTTTACTACAGTAGCCAAACTATGTCCCCCTCCGTTTTAATAACATCGTTTAATTCAAGCTCCATCATTTCGTTAAAAAGAGAAGCAAGAGTAAGCCCCATGGCTTTTGCAAGGTCTTCGGCAGCCATATGCCCGTCGTGTTGTTTTAAAAGTTTCAAAACCATGGGATCAAAGCCGGGATCCGGCTTGGGAAGATCAAAGGACAGCTGACTGCAGGAAGGTCTGTGAAGCGACGGAAGCCAGAGTTCCGCCTTGTTTTCGGCGATAAGGCGGTTTGTGCCTTCGCTTTCCCTTGAATCAAGCCGCCCCGGGACAGCATAGACCTTTTTGCCGTATTCCCTTGCTTTTGCGGCTGTAATGAGAGCACCGCCTTTTGAACGGGATTCTACGACAAGAACGCTGTCGGAAAAAGCGGCGATCAGTCTGTTTCTTTGCGGATAAGTAGAAGCGTTTCCGTGAAAACCGGGTGGATATTCGGATATTATAAGACCTGTATTAATGATCGCATCCATTAATGAACGGTGTTCGGAAGGGAAGCATATGTCCGGGCCGTTTCCAAAAAACGCCACGGTATAGCCGTTTTTTCTGATCGCTGCGGAGTGGGCGTATCCGTCAACCCCTTTGGCCATTCCGCTGATTATGGTGATCCCTCTTTCGGCAAGTTCTTCCGCGATCTCGACTGTCATCTTCTTCCCGTATTCGGTACAAAGCCTGGTTCCGACTATGCCAAAGGTTTCACCGAAGGGTTTCAGCTCTCCCCTGCAATAGAGGATCAAAGGAAGGCCCGGATAGCTTGGTATACCGAACTCCCGGCAGCTCAGGATCCATATGCCTTTTCGATAGCAGTCCTGCTCGATCTTTTTCGCTTTCTCCAGATCAAGATCTATGTTTTCCCCGGACTCCCGCAGCCGGGCATAGGTTTCGGCAAAACCGCCGCATTCACGGAGCAATTGCATTTTTTGGGCGGATGTTTTTCCTTTCAGCATGCTGAGCCAGATCTTATAAACCATATATTCCCTTTCGTTTACGTTTTTCTGGATAATAGCATAGGGGTGGTGGGAATTCAATTGATCAGCATTCACAAAAAAACGGGTCTTTTTTATACAAGTTAAACAAGAAAAGGGAAAACTTGCTTTTGAAAATACGTGATGATATAATGGGTTCAATTGTACGTTTAATGTGGATAAGCATGATCAAAGGACGAAGAAATGTGGATAGCAGACAATTGGAAAGACTATGAAGTACTGGATTGCTCCGAAGGCGAAAAGCTGGAAAGATGGGGCAAATACATTCTTTTAAGACCGGATCCCCAGGTGATCTGGAAAACGAGCAGAAAAGCTCCCGAGTGGAAGAAACTGAACGGGCACTATCATCGCTCATCCAAAGGCGGCGGTGAATGGGAAATGTTCGATCTTCCCGAAAAGTGGACCATAGGCTATAAGGATCTGAAGTTTAATCTTCAGCCGTTTGCGTTTAAGCATACGGGCCTGTTTCCCGAACAGGCGGCTAACTGGGACTGGTTTTCCAAACTGATCGAAAAGAAAAAGGCCGGAAACCCCGAAGCGGAGGTTAAGGTACTTAATCTTTTTGCATATACGGGCGGTGCAACGCTGGCGGCGGCAAAGGCCGGAGCGGCTGTCACTCATGTTGATGCTTCGAAGGGAATGGTAACCTGGGCAAAGGAAAATGCAGCAGCTTCCGGACTTGAAAACGCTCCGATCAGATACATAGTGGATGACTGCAGCAAGTTTGTGGAACGCGAGATCAGAAGAGGCAATCTTTATGATGCGGTCATCATGGATCCGCCGTCCTACGGCAGAGGACCAAAGGGTGAGATCTGGAAGATCGAAGAGTCAATATATGACTTCGTGAAATTGTGTGCGGGGGTATTAAAGAGCGAACCGCTGTTTTTCCTGATCAATTCATATACAACGGGGTTACAGCCCGCGGTTCTTTCTTATCTTCTCGGAAGTGAGATAGTTCCGAAATACGGCGGTAAAGTGGAAGCCGACGAGATCGGTCTTCCGGTAAAAGAGACGGGGCTGGTGCTTCCCTGCGGGGCAAGCGGTCGCTGGCAAAAATAAAAAAGGGAGAAGTGCAATGCTAAAGTTTATACTGGATATATTAAGGGGAATAGTGATAGGAGTCGCAAACGTGATCCCGGGTGTTTCGGGCGGAACGATGATGGTTTCGATGGGCATATACGATGACATCATCGGCAGCATCAACAATCTTTTTAAAAAGTTTAAGAAGAGCATCATTACGCTTCTTCCTTATGGCATAGGAATGCTGGTCGGGATCGTCGGTTTTGCGTTTGCCATAGAATGGCTGTTCGAAAAGTTTCCGATCCCCACGGCTTTGTTGTTCATCGGCCTCATTTTCGGAGGTATTCCGATGATATGGAAAAGAGTAAAGGGCAAAACCGATGTGATGGCTGTTTTGCTCTTTGTACTGTTTTTTGCATTGGTCATCGGTCTTGAACTTCTCGGACAGAAGACAGGAGTTGAACGTACCTTGACGCTCTCTCCTTTCGGTATCATAGCGGGATTGCTCCTGGGATGTGTGGCAGCGGCCACAATGATCATTCCCGGTGTTTCCGGTTCAATGGTCATGATGATCCTGGGATACTACAATTCCATAATCGAATCCGTAACCGGTATTGTAACTGCATTAAAGGATTTCGATGTTAAATCGGTTCTCTCATTTGCAGGGGCGTTGATCCCCTTTATCATAGGCGTGGTAGTCGGAATCTTCGGAGTGGCGAAGCTCATCCGATATCTTCTGGACAAGCACGAAAGCAAAACATACGCAGCGATCCTCGGACTTATAGCTGCATCACCCTATCCCGTTTTTGCTCATTCGGGAGTGACTGCAGTCTCTCCCGCAGCGGTGATCTTCGGGATCGTTACATTTGCCGCAGGCTTTTTCGCGGCATTTAAGTTAGGAAAAGAGTAGAATGGAAAACAATAAAAACAAACTGATCGTGCTCATTACCGCCCTGATCGTCGTAGTGATCATGTTGTTGGTGATCATTTTCGGAAGGAAAGGGAAAAACGGTAAGGAGACTACCGTTGTATGCACTTTCAATCCGCTTTACGTAATGGCGGAAAATCTGCTGGAAGATACGGGCATTCGCGTAGTGAACATGACGGAAAACCTTACGGGCTGTATTCATAATTATCAGCTCACAACAAAGGATATGAAGGCTATCGACGGTGCTGCCGTTCTTTTGGCAAACGGTTCCGGAATGGAAAGCTTTTTGGACAATGTAAAAACAAACTATCCCGACGTAACGGTGATAGAGGTCGCTGCCGCGCACAAAGAGGTGGACAACCCGCATCTTTGGATGAGTACCGACTATGAGATGGATTGCATCGACTATGTAAGCATGGCACTTACAAAGAGATTCCCCGAGCTGAAGGAAAAGATCGATGAGAATGCCGAAAAGTACGGTGAGAAGATCATAGAGGGACCGTATGAAAAGAAGCTGGAGATCGCTGAGACCATCGAGAATTCCGCAAGGAGCATACGGTGCATATGCTTTAACGAGGCGTTTGAAGTTTTCACGGAATCCATGGGAATGAGCAATATTGCGGTGTTTTCCCTTGATGAAAACGAGTTGCCCTCAGCCAATGAAGTTGCCGAAGCGATAGAAAAAGCAAAGAGATGTAAAGAAGTGATCATATTGATTGAAAAGGATCAGGTCTTTCATTCACACAAGATCTCGGGAGAAACGGGCGCGGCAGTGATATACATAGATCCGCTCACCGGGGCTTCGGACAAGGATTCTTACATTGAAGGAATGAATGCAAATCTCGAAGCCATCGAGGAATATTTAAAATAAGAGGCTCTTTTTGTGAAAAAAAATAAGTATCTTCAAAAGAATAAAGAACTTGAAGAGATCATAGACGACGAGCGTGCTGCCCTGTACAGGACAGGCAGGATGAAATGGGGAAGCAAGGCAGCGTGCGGATTTCACAGGATAGATATAAACGATCTTTCGGTAAATGACGGGAATACGGTGATCCTGGACAAGATATCCCTTTCCATTTATTGCGGAAAGCTTACGGTTATCATCGGAAAAAACGGAGCAGGAAAATCCACCTTTATCAAGAGTATTTTGGGGGAGCGCTCCTACGACGGTTCAATTGTTTTCAGGGACATTAAGAATAACACGGTTTCAAGGCTGAAGGTGGGCTATGTTCCGCAGAAGCTGGACATGGAGCCCAATATGCCCTTGTCCGTATATGATCTGGCGGCGGGCTATATCAGCAGGATCCCTGTTTTTCTGAGGAAAGACAGGAAATTGTATGACAGGATAAAAATGAGACTGGATATGTTCGACGCGGGAAATCTGATAGATAAAAGGGTCTGCGACCTTTCCGGCGGAGAACTCCAGAGAGTGCTTCTTACCATAGCATGTACCCCCGTTCCGAATCTCCTGCTTTTGGACGAGCCGGTCTCCGGCATAGACAAAAACGGCAGAGAGTTGTTCTACAAGATCCTTGCGGACCTCAAGAAAAGCTATGACCTGTCGATCATTCTGGTTTCCCACGATCTGGACCTCATGGCCCAATATGCGGATGATGTGCTGCTTGTGGACAAGTCGGTCATAGCAAGAGGGACTCCGGAGGAAGTGATGGCAAGCGAAGCGTTTAAACAGACCTTTATGGTTAAAGGGATCGGAGAATAGGCGGACGATATGAGTATTTTTGACTATGATTTTATGAAAAATGCGTTTATAGCCATACTTTTTATCGCTCCGCTGTTTGGCATTCTCGGGACCATGGTTGTAAACAACCGGATGGCTTTCTTTTCGGATGCTTTGGGACACTCGGCCTTTACGGGGATTGCTATCGGCATTCTTCTCGGCATATCGGACAAAGATGTGTCGATGGTGATCTTTGCCATAGTTTTTGCGTTACTTTTGAATTACATCAAGCATAAGAATGTTGCATCCGCGGATACGGTCATCTCGGTGTTTTCATCACTCTCGGTGGCTGTGGGACTTGCCCTGCTTTCCAGAAACGGGGATTTTTCCAGATATTCCGTAATGCTGGTGGGAGACATCTTAAACGTTACCGTCTCCGACATAGTAAAGCTTGCAATAGCACTTGCGGTTACCATAGTTGTGTGGTTTTTCTTTTATAACGGTCTTTCGGGCATAGGCATTAACAAAAGTATTGCCAAAAGCAAAGGAATTCCGGTCATTCTGTACGAAAACATATTTGCGTGCCTTGTAGCGGTGGTTGTAATGCTCACAGTACGTATGGCAGGCATATTGATAATAAACGCCCTTCTTATTCTTCCTGCGGCAGCGGCCAGAAATATTTCGGGCAACGCACGGGAATATCATCTTTTCTCGTGCATAGGCTCCATTGTCTCAGGGCTTTCGGGGCTTGTTCTTTCGTTCTATCTTGATGCGGCAGCGGGACCTATGATCGCAATAGTTGCCGCGGTATTGTTTTTTGTTACGTTTGCCATTAGAGAAGTTGGCAGAAAGTAGAGGGTAAATTTGGGCACTGACGAACTGAAAAAATCAAATGAAGAATTGAAGCCGGACAATAGATCTGCCGAGAAGCTTGAAGAAGAAATAAAAGCCGAAGGAACTGCGGATGACTTGGTAAAGAATGCAAAAGCCGAAAAAACCAAGCGTAAAGAGAAGGCAAAAAAGGAAGCCAAGGATTCTGACATAAAGAAGAAATTTGAAGCCGGAACAAGGTTCATTCACAAGACCGCGCATATGATCCGGGAGGCGACGGAACAATTCCGTTTGGATGCGGAATATGAAAATCCCAATCGTCCCGAGGATGTGCGCTATGATGATATTGTCACTCCGATAGCATTACAGAGCGAGGATGCGGAAAGGGAAACAGCCGAGGATTCGGTTTCGGAAGAAAACGGTTCCGCAGAAGCCGGTGGAACGGCCGGACAGGCCGGAAGCACGGCAAAGGGCAGAACTACCGAGGTAAAGGATAAATATGTCATCTGGAGGATCCTGGCCAATCTTGCCCTGAGCATTCTGGGTATAGTTTTGATCATCATTTTCCTGCCGAGGGTGTTTAAGTTTTTCCTGCCCTTTGTTCTTGCGGGGCTCTTGTCAGTGATCGCTACTCCTCTTGTAAAGCTGATCAGAAAGAAATTGAAGCTTACGCAAAAGATCGGATCCGCTATTGTTATTGTGCTGGTTATAGCAGCCATAGTCGGAGTTTTGTACGGAGTATTGTATTTTGCGATCACCCAGGCATCAAAATTGCTGAGTGATAAGGAGAATATCATAGCCAGTGTTAACGAGGCAAAGAACAGACTGGCTGCGAGCGAAGGAATGAAAGCCATATTTGATATTCTTCCGGTAAGTGTACAGAATTTCATATCCGGAACATCCGAAGATGTTATCAAGAGCTTTCAGGAGATGATGGGGAAACTGAATATGCCCTCTCTGTCCGATGCATCAGATTTTGTTACCACAGGTGTGGACATGTTGTTCGGTATAATCGTGACGTTTATCGCGGCTTACTTTTTTACCGCTCAGCAGACGGAGATCGTAAACTGGTTCCAGATACACACCCCCAGCTCTACCATGGCTTACTTCAGGCTGATCAAGGATAATTTTAAAAAGGCTGTCGGTGGCTACTTCAAAGCTCAGTTTAAGATCATGCTGATCATGTTCGCTATCATGTTCATATGGTTTGAGATCATGGATATAGACTACTCTGCCCTTGTGGCTTTCGGTGTATCTTTCCTTGATTTCCTGCCGGTGTTCGGAATGGGAGCCGTGCTCTGGCCGTGGATGATCATAGACATTATCGGCGCAAACTACACAGAGGCTATTTTGCTCGGAGTTCTGTATGGTATCTGTCAGCTGATACGTCAGGTTCTTCAGCCCAAATTGGTTAGTGATGCAGTGGAAATGAATCCCCTGCTGACTTTGATCTTCATGTATATCGGATACAAGCTGATGAACGGTATCTGGGGATTGATCCTCGGCATACCTATCGGAATGGTCATTGTAAGCCTGTTCAGGATCGGAGCTTTCGACAGGTTGACCAAGGGTATCAAAATAATTGTAAAGATGATCAATGATTTCAGGAAATACTGATGGAAGACACGCGGGAACAACTTGTTAGTATAATGGAAACCTATAATATCGGAAAAAAACCCCTTTCCAAGCTGTTGGGATGGGGAGAGACCACGGTATTGAATCAGCTTAAGGGCGCAGTGCCGGGACGTGAGTTTGCCGAAAAGATCAATGATATTTCGGAAAACCCCTATCTATTTTCCGAGATCCTTGAGAAGAACAGGGACAAGATCACGGAGGTTGCTTACAAAAAGGCCAAACGCGCTCTGGAAGAAAAGCTGCTCAGAGATAAGGCCTCCAACATACTCCTTTATCTGGTATCACAGACAAACGGAGATACCGCACCCTATCAACTGGTGGCAACTCTCTTCTATTCACAGGCAGCAAACCTGATACTTAACGAAAAGCCTCTGATCGATGAAGATATTCTGTACAAGCCCGGAAACTATATGCCTTATCCGAATATTTACGGAGACATATTGAAAAAAGGCATCCATGTGGTTAAGCATGCGCCCGCATGTCTCAGTCCGGATGACGGAAATCTGGTCATGCAGATACACAAGCTTCTGAACGGATACAGTCCGAATGCGGTTAAGGTGCTTTTAAAGGATGACTGTAACGCTCTTTTGAACCGTCACAGAAATGAAAAGAGTGTTGCGGGGAACGAGACTTCCGAAGGAATATTGATCTCGCTTTCGGAGTTTCATGCCTATTGCGTTGATCAGAACGAAGAGATCAAGGCCACAGATGTAAAGGGTTTCCGAAAGTACTTTGATGAAAAGCTCAAAAAGAGCAGGAACAAGGACAAGAAAAATGGAAATTGAAAGAAAATACCTAACAGAAAAGCTTCCGAACCTGTCGGAAGCTTTTGATGTCTGGAAAATAGAACAGGCTTACCTGGCTGACAAGCCCACACTTCGTATCAGAAAAAAGAACGATGAATACATTTTGACCTACAAAGACCACAGGAAAACGGATTCCACGGGACTTGAAACCGCAGCGGTCGTGAATGAAGAGATCGAAATACCTGTTCCTCAAAGCATCTATGAGCATCTTCTTAAAAAGAAGATCGGTCATACGGTAAAAAAGACCCGTTATCTGTTCCGCCTGGACGAGAAGCACAAGATAGAGCTGGATGTCTTTGAAGGCAGGCTCAAAGGCCTTGTCATGGCTGAGGTGGAATTTACGGATGTGGCGGATGCCAATGCATTTATCCCGCCCGCCTGGTTCGGAAAAGAAGTGTCCGGGGACAAGCGATTCACCAACAAGAGCCTGTCAAGGGTGGAAAAGTGGGGAGAATGATGCTGTTCGCCGATCGTCTCAACCTCTCGGCAGATTCAGATACTCCGTAGGGGCGATGCCCTCTATTCTTTTGAAAACCTTGCTGAAGTAGAAGGAGCTTTCAAAACCGAGCATGTCCGCAACCTCGTACACCTTGTAATTGTCGGTGGCGAGAAGTTCCTTGCTTTCGCGGATCTTGCAGGCATTCACGTACTCGGAGAAGCCGAGATCGCTGTATTTGCCGAAAAGCTGGGAAAGATAGTTGGGGCTGATACCGAAGGCAGCGGCAACCTTTTCCAGCGGAAGTTTTTCGTGGATATGCTCCGATATATATTTTTTTACATTGCTCACTATGCGATTTTTGTGATCGTTTCTGCGCTCGTCAAAGACGGCGCTCATTTTTTTGCCGAAAAACGACAGCCACCTGATGATCTGTTCGACGTTGTTCTGGCGGTAAAGGGAGCGGTAGCCGTCCGGAGTGTCGCTGAAAATGTCGGAAAGCAGATCTTCCCCGTCCGGAAGCAGCGAGATCGCAAGATAAAGTATGCTTGAAGCCGCATCCAGTGCCTGAACGAAATCGTTTGGATGCTCCAAAAACAGATTGCAGAGGTTGTCAATAAGACCTGACAGTTCATCGGAATCGTATTCTTCGAAAGCTTTGGTGAGAGAATCCTTAAAGAGCCCCATGTTGAAGGAATCGTGGGTATGCCTGTCCGCGGGGAGATTGTCAAAGCTTACTATAGGGTCTTCTTCCGAGGACTGCACCAGAGCCATGCGCGAACTGCGATAAGATTCTCCGATGGCAAGGGGATGGGGCTCCGTGGTTCCTATCCCGCAGGTGAAATTGACTTTATAGTATTTAAAAACAGCCTCGCATATGCCTGATAATATGTCATGGAGCTTGTTTGTCCCCGGATCGCCGCAGAAAATAACGGCAAAATGGCGCATGTCCAGAGCTATGCAAATGGAAGGCATATATTTTTCGGAGAGCTCTCCGATCATGTTAATGGAGGAACTGAAAACGGAAAGCTGACGGTCATAGGTCATGGAATCAATGTCCGTACAGTTCAGATAACCTGTGCAGCAGGTGTAGGCGGAGGAGGAAAAAGAGAGTCCCAGCTCCCTGCTCTGCAGTTCAAATTGTTCTTCGCTTTCGAACAGATTGTTCAAAAGACGTATGAAGAACTTGTCACGGAAGGTTTTTGCCAGAGAATGTTCCGCAGGCTGCAACGCCCGTTTCTTTTTAATGTCTTCGATAACGCGGAGAACGGCATCTTCCAGTGTCTTCGGAGAAAGCTCAAGCTTAACGAGATAGTCGGAAACCCCGTATACGATAGCCTGACGGGCGAGGCTGAACTCCTCGTAGCTGGTGAGAAAAATAAAATGAGGGTCCGAATCCCCGTAGCGTTCACGGCATAGGCGAACAAGCTCAAGACCGTCGATCAGGGGCATCTTGATGTCGGTTATGACTATGTCCGGATGCTTTTCTTCAATAATATCAAGGGCCGCACGTCCGTTCGAAGCCGTGTCGGGTTCATCTATATCCAGTTTGCTCCGGTTCAGCATCGATCTCACACCGACCTGGACCAGAGGCTCATCGTCTACAATAAGAAGTTTGTACATCTGTTCCTCCAATGAGAGTTTTAAAGCATATATATTATCGACGGACGGGAATGAGGACCGTCATTGTGGTACCCTCGCCCTCGATACTGTTAATGGTTATGCCCGCAGGTTCTCCGAACTCAAAAAGCAGTCTGCGGTTTACATTGTATACACCGAATTCCCGGAAGAAATCGGATTTGGATTCGCTTTGATTTTTAAGGATGGATTCAGCCTTTTCTTGGGACATTCCGACGCCGTCGTCCGTAACATCGATACGGATAAAGCCGTCTTCAAGATAAAGGTGAACGTCGATATGCCCGGCGCCCTTGGGCTCGATGCCGTGGAAGATCGCATTTTCAACCAGAGGCTGCAGGGTGAATTTTACTATATTGCAGTCCTCGATGGAAGGGTCGTCAACACGGATGTCAACATTCACCGTACCGCCGTAGCGATAGCTTTGAATGGTGCAATAATCCTTCAAAAGAGATAGTTCCTCGCGGATGGGAACCGTAAGGCTTGTGCCCTTTGACAGGCTTTTAAGAAGCTTTGCGAGAGCAGTGGTCATTTCTGCTATGCCCTCCGAGCCCTGGATCGTGGCCATCCATTTGATGGAGTTCAGGGTATTGTATATGAAATGAGGGTTTATCTGGCTCTGAAGCATCTTATATTCAAGATCGTTCTTTTCTTTTTCGTTCAATAGGCGCTTTCTCATGAAGAGAAGCACAGCTCCGATGATAATGACCAGAACAACAAGGATCGTTAGCCACATGAACAGCTGTCTGGTGTGAAGCTGGGCCAGGGAGATGCTGCAGGAAATGGTGCAGCCGTTTGCGTTTATGGGGATAGTGACCAGGATCGTGTTGACACCCCGGAAGTCCGTAACTTTGCTTACAACGGTATCGGGCATGAGTGCGGCGTTTTTAACGGTTTCTCTCACATGAAAGGCTTCTACCTCCGTGAGTTCTCCGTTTCTGTAACAGTAGCAATGCTCCGGAAGGTTCAGATAAACATGGCTGTCATCCTCGATCTGATACCTGCCGAAGGCATCGGTAAAAAGATTGGTGGACAACTCCATAAAGAGACAACCGCCCGTCTGTGAATTGAAGCGATAGCTGATCGGGCGGACAATTGGCAGGATCTGTATACCGTTCCTGTAAAAAGGGTCCTTGATGAAGCCGGTTGAAAAGTCGTAGTCCGAAGCGTTTAAAAGCGGATCGAAAAAGTCCTGACGGGGTAATTCCTTTGAAAGATCGGCTGTTGAAGACCAGGGAGCATTAACTATCTGCAGAAAATGACTTCCCGTAACCACCGCAAGTCGCGGAATGTAAGCGGCAGCGGAATTGTAACCGTATTCCTCCGAGATGCGGTCATAGGTTGCCACGGCCTTGACAGAACCCGGGTCCGGATTGCTGTCGATGTAATCCGCTACCGAGGGGTTTGAACGACAAAAACGGACCAGTCGGTATATGCTTGTGAGATTGGTGTCGATGCTGTCGGAAACCAGGAGCAGGGAACTCTCTGTGGATCTGATAAGGCTGTGCTCAAAGTAATTTTGGAATATGGAATAACTCGTGATAATGAAGGTCGCGCAAACGACGATCAGTGCCGCAATGGTAAACGTTATGATTCTGTTCTTAAATCTTGATCTGTGCAGTATTTTTTTCATGCTGATATTTTACACCAAAGCTGCAATGATAACAAGAAAACTAAAAAAATGGCAGACAATCTAAAAATATTACATGCCAAACTATGGAGAAACAGTAAGGAAATTGCAATAAAATGTAATTTTTTGCATTCTTCTGTTTTGCAAAGTGTAATAAAATAAGAATGTAACTATCTCCCGGGAGGGATTTCAAGGGAGAAAAATATATTATTTTTGGGAGGAAAATATATGAAGAAAAGATTTATGGCTGTTCTTTTGTGCGCACTCATGGTAGTTTCTTTGGCTGCCGGCTGCGGAAAGAAGGACGGGAGCGCAGGCTCCGACGGAAACGTAACCCTTAAGTGGGCTATCTGGGATGAAAGCTCCACTCAGTACTGGGGCGACATCAAGAAGGCATATGAAGCTGCACACAAAGGAGTTACCGTTAATATGGTAGACCTTGGTTCCACAGATTATATGACTGTTCTTGCAACAGAGCTTTCAGGATCGGGATCTGATTTCGACGTAGTAACGATCAAGGATGTTCCCGGATATGCAACATTGGTTCAGAAGAAGGCTATTATCGCTCTTGATGATTACATCAAGAAAGACAAGGTAGATCTTAAGAAGTTTGCGGGAGCTACAGATCAGGTTGTTGTTGACGGTAAGCTTTATGAGCTTCCTTTCCGTAATGACTTCTGGGTAATCTTCTACAATAAGGACATTTTTGACAGAGCAGGCGTTGCTTATCCTACAAACGATATGACATGGGATGAGTACGATGCACTTGCAAGAAAGGTTACGGATACAACCTTCGGTAAGCAGGTTTACGGAACACATTATCACACATGGAGAAGTACCGTTCAGCTTTGCGCTATGCTTGACGGCAAGCACACTATCCTTGACGGCAACTATGATTTCGTAAAGCCCATCTATCAGATGGTTCTCAATCAGGAAAAGGACGGCGTCTGCAGAAAGTATGCGGATCTAAAGACAGAAGGTCTCCATTATTCGGCAGCTTTCTCAGGCGGAGACGTAGCTATGATGAATCAGGGTTCTTGGTTCATCTCAACACTTATCACCAACATCAAGAAGGGTGATTATGATGCTAAGCTTTGCGGTAACTGGGGTCTTTGCAAGTATCCTCATGCCGATGGCGTTGAAGCAGGTTCCACACTCGGTACCATCACAGGACTTTCGGTAACGACAGCTTCCAAAAACAAGGATGCAGCATGGGATTTCGTTAACTGGGTAAGCGGAGCTGAAGGAGCAGCTGTTATGGCTTCCAGCGGTAACTTCCCTGCATGCATGACAGCAGATGTTAAGAAGGCTATCACTTCCATCGAAGGATTCCCGACAGATCAGCAGAGTAAGGACGCGCTTGATGTTTCCAACCTCTACCTTGAGGTTCCTTACGGCGATCATGTTTCAGAGATCAACTCTGTACTTGATTCCTATCACGGAAGCATCATGACCGGTGAGCTTACGATCGACGAAGGCGTTAAGAAGATGAACGACGAAGTTGCTAAGATCCTCGGCAAGTAATTGACAAGCAATCTCTTCCCCTCTCTCTGCCCCAAAAGCTAAGGGAGGGGAAAATTTTAAAGTGAGGAAGAATATGAAAAAACCTCTACTCAGTAAAAAAGTAAGACGTACATTGGTAGCCTATTCTTTTATAGCGCCCAATTTTATCGGTTTCTGTGTGTTCACACTGATACCCATCATCTTTGCCTTTGCTCTTGCATTTCTCAAGTGGGACGGAAGCAATCCCATTGAATTCGCGGGGTTCAGCAATTTTGCGAAGCTCGTGGATGACACATTTTTCAAAGCCGCACTGAAGAATACGATCATATATTGTCTGGGCACAGTTCCGCTTACGATGATCGCCTCTCTTGCCTTGGCGGTCCTCTTAAATCAGAAAGTGATCGGAAGAGGCATATTCAGAACTCTTTCGTTTTTTCCATATGTAGCATCACTGGTTGCTGTTACGGCTGTCTGGAAGATGCTGTTCCATCCTTCCAAAGGTCCCATCAACAGCATCCTGTACAACGTGTTCAACCTGACCGAACTTCCGCAGTGGTTTAGCGGATCTTTGGTTTTGCTTTCCATGATACTTTTCAGTGTCTGGAAGTATATGGGTTATTATATGGTCATATATCTCGCGGGCCTTCAGGGAATACCCTCGGAGCTTTATGAGGCTGCTGCATTGGACGGAGCAGGAGCCTGGGGCAAGTTCCGCTATATAACCTGGCCTCAGTTAAGTGCTACCACCTTCTTTGTTGTTGTAATGCTTACGATCAACTGCTTCAAGATATACGATATAGCGGTCATGCTGGCAGGAGCCGGAGGAAGCAGCGATCTTACGGAAAGCTCAACGGTTTTGGTTTATTACATTTACCAAAAAGCTTTCATTAACTGGGATCTTGGATACTCCAGCGCGTTGGCGATGGTACTGTTCGTATTGGTACTCGGCGTAACGATCATTCAGTTCTATGGTCAGTCCAGGAAAGATAAAGCATGAGCAGATAGGAGAAAAAAGTGAGATCAGCGCATAGAAAAGCCTTAGTGGGCAAAATTGTAACATATCTTATATTGATAATCGTTGCGGCCTTGATGATCATTCCTTTCATATGGATGCTGTCCGCCTCCGTTAAAACAGACCGCGAAGTGTTTATCATGGATCCCTTTGTGTTGATACCAAAGGAGCCGAGATGGAGCAATTACGTAGATATATGGAAAAAAATACCCTTTGGGAAGTTTGTTGAGAATACGGTCATACTAACCGTAGTAGTAACCGTATTGCAGCTTCTTACCAGCAGTTTTGCGGCATATGCCTTTGCAAAACTGGATTTTAAACACAAGAACAAGCTGTTCCTGGCATATATAGCGACGATCGCGATGCCCTGGCAGGTATACATGGTTCCTCAGTTCATTATGATGAGAGGCATGGGGTTGAACGATAAGCTGATGGCGATGATATGCCTGCAGGCCTTTTCAGCCTTCGGCGTTTTCCTTATGAAGCAGTTCTATACCGACATCCCGGATGAGCTTTGTGAGGCGGCGCGAATAGACGGAATGAGTGAATACAGGATATATGCAAAGATAATGCTTCCGCTGTCGAAACCTGCGTTGTCAACGCTGACAATTTTTACTTTTGTGGCAACCTGGAACGACTACCTCGGACCCTTGATCTATTTAAGAAGTAAGGAGAAAAAGACCATACAGCTTGGATTAAAGATGTTCATAAGCCAGTATTCATCGGATTACGGACTCATAATGGCGGGTTCGGTAATGTCATTGATCCCGGTACTCGTGGTGTTCCTCATACTTCAGAAGTATTTCGTTGAAGGCGTTGCAAGCACGGGACTTAAAGGCTAAAAATAAAGACCGGATGTTCGTTTAAGAACATCCGGTCTGTTTTTTTCATCAGTTGTTTCTGCCGGCTCTCTTTCTGAGAGTGGGATCCAGGATCTTCTTTCTGATCCTGAGTGAAGAAGGGGTAACTTCCAGAAGCTCGTCCTTCTCGATGAAATCAAGTGCCTGCTCAAGGGAAAGAACCTTGGGCGGTGTAAGACGAAGAGCTTCGTCGGAAGCGGAGGAACGGGTGTTGGTGAGCTGCTTACGCTTGCAGACGTTAACCTCGATATCTTCTGTCTTGGGACTCTGGCCGATGACCATTCCGGAGTAAACCTTTTCTCCGGGACCGATAAACAGTGTTCCGCGCTCCTGAGCATTGAAAAGACCGTAGGTAACGCTCTCCCCCGCTTCGAAAGCGATGAGGGAACCTGTCTTACGATAAGCGATGTCTCCCTTGAAAGGAGCATATCCGTCAAAGAGGGTATTGATGATTCCGTTACCCTTTGTGTCTGTCATGAAATCGCCTCGGTAGCCGATGAGACCGCGGGAAGGGATCAGGAACTCAAGACGGGTGTAACCGCCGCTGATGCTTGACATGGAAAGGAGCTCGCCCTTACGCTGAGAAAGCTTTTCGATGACAACGCCCGAGAATTCGTCGGGAACATCGATGTAGGCCTTTTCCATGGGCTCAAGCTTTTCGCCCTTTTCGCCAGTCTTGTATAGTACTTCAGCCTTGCTGACCGCAAATTCGTAGCCTTCGCGGCGCATGTTTTCGATAAGTACGGAAAGATGGAGCTCACCGCGACCGGAAACCTTGAAGGCTTCGGTGGTATCTGTTTCTTCAACACGAAGAGAAACATCGGTATTGAGCTCGCGGAAAAGTCTTTCGCGGATGTGTCTGGAGGTAACAAACTTTCCTTCCTGACCTGCAAGAGGAGAGTCGTTTACGCAGAAGGTCATAGCGATCGTAGGCTCTGAGATCTTCTGGAAAGGAATGGGATTGGGAGCATCGGGGCTGCAGAGGGTGTCTCCGATGTGAATGTCCGAGATACCTGAGATTGCGACGATGGAGCCTATGCCTGCCTCTTCTACTTCAACTTTCTTAAGGCCTTCGTATTCATAAAGCTTCGAAACCTTCACTTTACGAACCTTGTCGGGCTCGTGGTGGTTTACGATGACAACGTCCTGATTAACGCGGATCTTACCGTTGGAAACCTTGCCCACGCCGATACGTCCAACATATTCGTTGTAGTCGATGGTACTGATCAGAACCTGAGTGCCTGCATCGGGATCACCCTGAGGAGCAGGGATGTAATCAACGATGGTTTCGAAAAGGGGAACCATGTTCTTGGGGGTATCATTCAGCTCAAGTATAGCAACACCCGTTTTTGCGGAAGCAAAAACGAAGGGGCAATCCAGCTGCTCATCGGAAGCATCGAGATCCATGAGAAGTTCAAGAACTTCGTCGATAACTTCCTTGGGACGTGCTTCGGGACGGTCGATCTTATTGATGCAGCAGATCATGGGAAGCTGGAGCTCAAGGGCTTTCTTAAGAACGAACTTTGTCTGGGGCATTACACCTTCAAAGGCGTCAACCACAAGAACAACGCCGTCTACCATCTTAAGTACACGTTCCACTTCACCGCCGAAATCGGCATGTCCGGGAGTGTCAATGATGTTGATCTTTATTCCTTTATAATTAATGGCTGTATTTTTAGCGAGGATCGTAATGCCTCTCTCACGCTCGATGTCATTGGAATCCATTACGCGTTCGGCAACGTCCTGATTGGCGCGGAATGTTCCGCTCTGCTTGAGAAGCTCGTCAACAAGCGTTGTCTTACCGTGGTCAACATGGGCAATGATGGCAATGTTTCTGATGTTCATACTTCTTTCGATCATAAAAAATCCCTTTCGTACATACAGATGCGGAATAGCCGGACTCCGCAAGATCAAAACTAAACTTATCAAAAAATATCACAAACGCTTATATTAGCATAAATTTCTCAAAAATCAAGAAAAAATTTCTTACCTTATGTTATCAATTAGAAATATTAAATATAAAATTTTGGCTTTATATGGTAAAATAGTCGCGTTCCAAGAACAATCCAAATAATACGGATAAACGAAAGGAAGAAGACCATGGATTACAAAAACGCAGGTGTAGACATAGAAGCAGGCTACAAAGCTGTGGAGCTTATGAAAAAACATGTGGCTAAGACAATGAGACCCGAGGTGCTCGGAGGTCTCGGCGGTTTTTCCGGTGCCTTTGCCATGAATTCCTTTATGAAAATGAAAAACCCGACACTTCTTTCGGGTACAGACGGGGTGGGAACAAAGCTTAAGCTCGCATTCCTTATGGATAAGCATGATACCATCGGTATCGACTGCGTAGCCATGTGCGTGAACGACGTTGCATGCGCAGGCGGTGAACCTCTTTTCTTCCTTGATTATATAGCATGCGGAAAAAACGTCCCCGAGAAGATCGCTGACATCGTAGGCAGTGTAGCAACGGGATGTGAAATGGCGGGAGCGGCTTTGATCGGCGGAGAGACCGCGGAAATGCCCGGTTTCTACCCCGAAGATGAATATGATCTTGCAGGCTTTGCGGTGGGCATTGTTGACAGAGATGAAATGATCACAGGCGACAAACTTACAAAGGGCGATGTTCTTGTGGGCATAGCTTCATCGGGCATACATTCAAACGGTTATTCCCTTGTCCGCAAGGTTTTCCCTATGGACAGAACAGCGCTTGACCGTTACTCCGATGAATTGGGCGAAACCCTCGGTGCCGCACTTCTTCGTCCTACAAAGATCTATGTTAAGGCTTTAAGGTCCATTAAGGAAGCGGGAGTTACGGTAAAGGCCTGCAGCCACATCACAGGCGGCGGCTTCTATGAAAACATTCCCAGAATGCTGAAGGAAGGCACCTGTGCGGTAATTGATAAGAATTCCTATGAGATACCTCCCATCTTCAGGCTTCTTGCGTCAACGGGAAAGATCGAAGAAAAGATGATGTACAATACATATAACATGGGCATAGGAATGTGCCTTGCGGTTGATAAGAACGATGTCGACAAGACCGTCGCAGCTATCAAGGCGGCAGGCGAGACAGCGTATATCCTCGGTTTCATCGATAACGGAGAAAAGGGCATATGTTTAAAGTAGTTGTACTTGTTTCCGGAGGCGGAACAAACCTTCAGGCTATCATAGACAAGGTAGAAAGCGGATTCATTCCCGGCACGAAGATCGCGGCTGTGATATCTTCATCAAGAAAGTCTTTTGCTCTTGAGAGAGCGAAAAACCACAATATTCCCGGGGAGGCAGTGGTCAGAAAAGATTTCCCGGATAAAAAAGCCTTTGACGAGGCGCTGCTTGCGACGCTTGACAAATACTCTCCCGACCTGATCGTGCTGGCGGGCTATCTCGTGATCGTACCCGAGATTGTAATAAAGAAATATTCGAATAAAATAATCAATATACATCCGTCACTGATCCCCTCTTTCTGCGGAGACGGCTTCTACGGGCTCAAGGTCCACGAAGCGGTTCTCGCAAGGGGCTGCAAAGTAACGGGCGCTACGGTGCATTTTGTGGATGAAGGGACGGATACAGGTCCCATTATCAAGCAAAAGGCAGTGGAAGTAAAGATCGGAGACACTCCCGAGATCCTTCAGAGAAGGGTTATGGAACAGGCTGAATGGATCATTCTTCCCGAAGCGATCAAAGAGCTGGCGGAAAACAGCGGTAAGTAGGGCTTCTTCGAAAGAAGACCAGTGATAAAAAGGCAGGTAGATAAATGAAGATTTTGGTTGTGGGCTCCGGCGGACGTGAGCATGCTATTGTCTGGAAGATAGCGCAGAGCAAAAAAGCGGAAAAGATCTATTGTGCACCCGGAAATGCAGGGATCTCCGAGCTTGCGGAGTGCGTGGACATTAAAGCAATGGATTTCAAGGCTCTTGCGGATTTTGCGGAAGAAAAAAAGATCGACCTGACGGTTGTGGGACCGGACGATCCGCTTGTTGCGGGCATAGTTGACGTGTTCGAGGCAAGAGGACTTCGTGTTTTCGGACCTCGTAAAAATGCGGCTATCCTTGAAGGCTCCAAGGTTTTCTCGAAAGGGCTGATGAAGAAATACGGTATTCCCACGGCTGCCTATGAGGTATTTGATGACCCTGAGGCCGCAATAAAATATCTTGAGAACGCAGATTACCCGATCGTGCTTAAAGCAGACGGTCTTGCCCTGGGCAAGGGAGTCCTTATATGCAAGGATCGCAAGGAAGCGGTCGACGGTGTTAAGGAGCTCATGACGGACAAAGCGTTCGGAAGCGCAGGCGATAAGATCGTAGTTGAGGAATTCCTGACAGGAAAAGAAGCCTCGGTCCTCTCCTTTGTTGACGGAAAAACCATCAAGCTTATGGCAAGTGCAATGGATTACAAGCGCGCCAAGGATAATGATGAAGGACTGAACACCGGAGGAATGGGAAATGTATCCCCCAATCCCTTCTATACCAAAGAGGTAGATGAATTCTGCAAGAAACATATCTATCAGGCAACGGTTGATGCAATGGCTGCCGAAGGAAGGGAATTCAAGGGCGTCATCTTTTTTGGCTTCATTCTTACGGAAAAAGGACCCAAGGTGCTTGAATTCAATGCACGTTTCGGCGATCCCGAGACACAGGTTGTTCTTCCGAGAATGGAAAATGATATTGTTGATGTATTTGAAGCTTGTATAGACGGAAAGCTTGACGAGATCGAACTGAAATTCAAGGAAGATGCGGCTGTTTGCGTTATCCTCGCATCGGGCGGATATCCCGAGAAGTACGAAAAGGGCAAGGAGATCAAAGGAACCGAGAATTTCAAGGGCAAAGAAGGCTGCTACTGTTTCCATGCGGGGACGAAGTTTGCAGACGGTAAGCTTGTGACAAACGGAGGACGTGTCATGGGTATCACCGCTCTCGGAAAAACCACGGAAGAAGCGCGGGAAAAAGCGTACAAGGCAACCGAGCTCATTACCTTCTCAAACAAATATATGCGACATGATATAGCCGCAGCAAACAGATAAAAAAATTTGAACCAAAATATGGCATAATTCATTCCAATGTAGTATACTTGACTTTGTATATGCAGGATCGGAAAGAGGCGTTTTTTGCCCTATCGTGTATATGCATGTAAAGCGCAACTGATGGCTGAACAAGAGATCAAAGGTGAAAGGTTACTCATATGGAAAGAAATACCATCAATATGTGGAGAATTATTAAGTCGGTGCTTTTGCTTGCACCGGTCATTATACTGGTATCTTTGTTTTTGATAAAGGAAACCAGGGCAGACGCTGCCGTGACCGGAACTGTTAAGGCATCGGCGCTTTTTGTTCGCGAAGGACCCGGCTCCGGATACAACATCAAAAAACTGAATGATACGCAGATACGTCTCATGCAGGGCGATTACGTCGCAGTTTCCTGGGAGGAAGACGGATGGTATTATATTACTGCAGGCTTTGAGGGAACAACGATCAACGGTTATGTTGCCAAGGATTTTATTACAGTAACGGGAACCATTCCCACAGGAAAGCCGGCTATAACACCTACTCCCATCAGTAATGCGGGAGCGGCCAAGATCCCACAGGGAACGACTCTTGCCGTTATGACAAGCGGATTCCCTTACGATGGCTGGGTTGCTGCAACGACATTAAACATTCGTGACGGAGCGGGAACAAGCTATACCGTTATCGACAGCCTTAAAGACGGTGCCAAGGTTACGGTTACCGGAGTTAAAAAGTCGAGCACGGGTGCTTACTGGTACACCATCAGCTATACAAAGAACGGAAAAACCTGTACAGGTACAGCAAGTGCATCCTATATTGCCGTTCAGGTACATACTTCCTCTACATCGCAGAGCACTTCATCGGTTACGGCTACACTCAAAACAAGCGGTTTCCCGTTTGAAGGAAAAGTATTTGCGGATGCTTTGAATGTGCGTGAAGCAGCAGGTACGGCAGCAACAAGAAAGACCATCCTTCCTTCAGGCGAGAAGGTTACGGTCCTTGCTGCGGAAAAAGCTTCCGACGGAACATGGTGGTATAAGATCTCTTACAGAAAGAACGGCGCGGATAACATAGGATATGTTTTAAGCGATTATATTTTGACAGATAGCGGCACGACTGATACCGCAACAACCGACAATGGTTCGGGAAATGCATCATATGACAGTATAATAAGGTATTATGAGATCCCCGCTTCCGAAAGAGGAAGTCTTTACTACGGCGGATCGGTAAATGCAGACAGGCTGAATGTTCGTGACAAGGCATCGGTAAGCGGAAAATCCCTTACAAAGATCAGTCAGAACACAAGAGTCATCATTCTTGAAAGAGTTAGCACCGAAGCGGGCTATTGGTACAAGATTGCGGTTAAGATCTCCGGAAAGGTGATCACGGGTTATTCCTCCGCTGAATACATTGTACTGGACTACGACGGAGAAGTTTACGGTACGATCAAAAAGACCGGAACAATGTTGAAGGAACGTCCCAGCGGATCATCGGGACTGGCAATCAGTGATTCCGGAACGGTTGTAGGCTTTACCGAAGGCGACAAGGTTCTTCTTGTTGAAGAAAGCACTGCAGGCGGAGAAAAGTGGTTTAAGGTCAGAGTCGGAGACGGAACGACAGGCTATGTCATTTGTACCGAAGTGGATCTTGTTGGCGGTAATCTGATAAAAACATCACCCACCCCCACGCCCGGACCCACCTCAGCCCCTACTCCTACACCGAAGCAATCAACGAATCCCGATCCTACAAAAAGACCGACATCAACACCGAGACCTTCGGCTTTCCCGACGCCCTATACCTATGATGCAAAAGACGGATATCCTTTAAACTTTGTTGAAAAGCATCATACAGGCTACGGTGCATTGAAGAACGACCTTGAACTGATCGTGAGCGCAAAGCCATGGTTAAATGACGAGGCAGTTACGGACAAGTTCGGAGATCCCGTTGTAATAGACTCAAGCACAAGTCTTTCCTTATATGACCTCTACACGGACAGAGACGGAACATTCCGTCATGTAAGATTTGTATATAACAATGAAGTCCTGCTGGGTTACGTTAAGGACAGTGACATTTATACCTTTACGGCCGACGAAGCAAGAGTAAAAGTTACGCCTACTCCCATCCCCGATAATATGAAGGATCTTTCTCCCGATGTATTTATCGAGATGATGGAGGAAGCGGGATTCCCTTCGGATTACATCGGACCTTTGCTGGAACTTCACGGATTGCATCCCAACTGGATATTTGAAGCATATATTACCGGAATTGAATGGGACACACTGATCGAGCAGGAAAGCAAGCCCGGAATCAACCTGATCCCCTCAACTTCCGCATCCGGAATGCTTTCAACCGAAGCGGGAGCATATGATCCGCTGGAAGACAAGTATATTGTATATGACGGACCTTCATGGGTTACCGCCTCGAAAGAAGCTGACGAATACTATCTTGATCCCAGAAATTTCCTGGATCCTTCAGGCGTTTTCATGTTTGAGACCCTGACCTACAAGGATAAATACCAGAGCACCGATCAGGTTGAAGAATTACTGAAGAACACTCCGTTCTATAAGAATACTTTCACCTATACGGATGATTACGGAAGATCAAGAACCATCTCCTATGCTCAGGCATTTATCGAGGCAGCGGAGTATTCGGGTATCAGCCCTTATCATTTGGTTACGAGAGTAAGACAGGAGGTTGTTACCGGAACAAGCACCTATTCAAACAGCGTGTCCGGAACAGTGACCGGTTATACCGGCTACTACAACTTCTATAATATAGGAGCATATCACTCCACCGCAGCCGGCGGCGCGATCATTAACGGATTGAAGTATGCAAAGAACGGTCTGGCAAACAACGATGCGTATAACGATGCATCTCTGATCCCCTGGAACAACCAGTACCGAGCTATCGTAGGCGGTGCATATATAATCGGACAGCAGTACATATCCAGAGGACAGGATACGATCTATCTGCAGAAGTTTAATGTGACCGAAAACAACACCTTCAGTCATCAATATATGGCAAACATAGAAGCACCGAAGGCAGAGGCTGCCAAGATGGCCAAGGGTTATTCCGATCCGGATGCAACCGTATTCTTCAGAATACCTGTCTATGAGAATATGCCGGAGGAAAATGCCGATAAGCCGGAAACCAAGGGAAATCGGAACAACTACCTTTCCAAGCTGGAAGTATATGATATGAACGGGGAAAAGCTTACGCTTTCACCTGAGTTCGATACTATCAACGAAACCGATTATTACATTACTACCACGGAAGGAAATAACATCCTTCAGATCGTGGCAACAGCGGTAAGTGACAAAGCGACGATCGGAGGAAACGGGATCGTTGTGGTCAGCTCAAACAGCGATGTTTTCAATGTCAAGGTAACGGCTGAAAACGGAGATGTGAGAACTTATAAGATTCATGCATCAAAGAAATAATAGTTAAACGATCAAGCGTGAAAACTGTTTTCACGCTTGATTTTGCTAATGAAAGCTGCCTGCGGAGGAGCAGATCCGCCCGGGCACGGAGGAACAATGAATATTATATCTTTAAATGGGGTCGACTTATACGACAACAAATTTTCGAAACAGGCAAAAGCTGTGATCGCTCATGCGTATGGTGTCGCAGATAGGATCGGATCGGGTTATATAGGGTCGGAGCATTTGCTGTATTCACTTGCGGAGAGTCCCTGTACAGCTTATGAGGTCCTTAAACAGAACAGTGTGATGGTTCAGGACATATTGAGGACTGCCAAGAAGTTCATCATGTTTGATGAAGCAAAGGGGCTGAATGGCTTGGACAGCTTTACACCCGCAGCTGCGGCGGTTTTGAGAACAGCGACGGATATTGCCTCAGAATACAGGCAGACTTTGGCGGGAACCGAGCATATCCTTATGGCGCTCGTCAGGACTGATGACTGCATGGCATTCAGGATTTTGAACACACTTGAAGCGAATGTCCAGAAGATATATGCAGATTGTGTAATGACCATGGGTTTCGATGCAGCAACGGGCAGAATGCACTACGCTACGGCAATGGCAAGACTCAAAAAAGGTTCGGACGCAGCCGAAAGCTATACCGAGAATTTTGCGAGAGACATTACCCGTATGGCGCAGGACGGTGAACTGGATCCGTGCATAGGCCGCGATAAAGAGATAGACAGACTGATACAGGTGCTCTGCAGAAGAACAAAGAACAATCCCTGCCTCGTGGGTGAACCCGGCGTAGGAAAGACCTCGGTTCTTGAAGGACTTGCTATGCGCATTGCGGATAAAAAAGTTCCGGAACTCATGAAGAACAAAAGGATACTCTCTCTCGACATCTCTGCAATGGTGGCCGGGACCAAATACAGAGGAGAATTTGAGGAAAGGATCAAGAAGGTCATAGACGAAGTCAGCCACGATCCGACCATTATTCTCTTCGTTGACGAATTGCATACGATCATAGGAGCCGGCGATGCTCAGGGATCCATGGATGCGGCAAACATCCTGAAGCCCGCGTTGGCCAGGGGCGAACTTCAAATGGTGGGTGCAACTACCCTCAAGGAATACAGAAAGTACATCGAAAAGGATGCTGCGCTGGAAAGAAGATTCCAGCCGATTACGGTGGAAGAGCCTACTGCAGAGGAAACCATAGAAATACTCAAGGGCTTGAGACCGGTTTACGAGGAACATCACAGCGTTAAGATAAGTGACGAAGCGATCGAGGCCTGCGCAAATCTGAGCGCAAGGTATGTGAACGATCGTTTCCTGCCCGATAAAGCCATCGATGCGATGGATGAGGCTGCGTCGCGGTTACATCTTGACGGGGACAAAAAGTCAAACGATATAGCGGAACTGAAACTCAGGGCCGCGGAGCTTAAAAAGGAGCTTGAGACCGCCATCGTTAAAAACAAGCTGAAGGATGCAAAGGAGCTAAAAGACGAGATCGATAAGATCGAAAAAAAGCTGCTGGACATTTCGGTGATAAGACCCAAAAGGGGCGCAAAAAAGGAACTCAAGAAAAGGCATATCGAAAAGATCATCGCCCTTTGGACAGGCATTCCTCTTGAGAGATTGGTGGAGGAGGAAAGCGAAAAGCTGCTGAAGATGCCCGAAATACTTGAAAAGAGAGTAAAGGGGCAGAGAGAGGCGGTAGAAGCGATCACAAAAGCCATAAGAAGAAGCAGAGTCGGACTCAAGGACCCAAACAGGCCTATCGGTTCCTTCCTTTTCCTCGGACCAACCGGTGTAGGAAAAACCGAATTGTCCAAAGCACTGGCAGAAGCTATGTTTGGCGATGAAAATGCGATGATCAGGGTTGATATGTCCGAATATATGGAGAAACACAGCGTATCCAAATTCATCGGATCGCCTCCGGGTTATGTGGGCTATGAAGAAGGCGGCCAGCTTTCGGAGCAGATCAGAAGGAAACCCTATTCCGTAGTGCTTTTTGACGAGTTGGAAAAGGCTCATCCGGATGTATTCAACATCCTTTTACAGGTGCTCGAAGACGGACATATTACAGATGCGCAGGGAAGAAAGATCAGCTTTAAGAATTCAATCATCATCATGACATCCAATGCGGGAGCTCAGGCGATAATGTCTCCCAAGCATCTGGGCTTTGTCGGCGGAAACGATGCCACGGCAACCTACGAGCGAATGAAGGAAGGCATAAACGAAGAGATCAAGAACATCTTTAAACCGGAGTTCCTTAACAGGATCGATGAGATCATCGTATTCAGAGCGCTTACAAAGGAAAACCTTGCGGACATTGCAAGAATGCAGCTGGACATCGTTATGAAAAGATGCCGTGAACAGATGGGGGCAGCGGTTACTTATTCCGATGAGGTCGTCTCCTATATCCTTGAAAAAGGTTATGACGAAAAATTCGGAGCGAGACCCATCAGGCGGGCGGTCCAGAGTGAGATCGAGGATTTTCTTGCCGAAGAATTTCTTAAAAACAAAAAAATAAAGAGCATTGCTCTTGATGTTAAAGACGGCAAGCTTAGAGCGGAAGTAAAGTGATCATTTTTTAGAAATCCTTAACTTGCAAAACGAAGGGTTTTTGATATAATGATGGCAGATTTCATCCCTTAAGGAGGACAAAGAAACACACCATGGCAGAATTGATTCGTACCGCAAAAGACGGAAGCATAGGGTTTGGCGATTACACATTGGCTGAGAAGTCAAAGCTTTCCGACTTTGCTTTTATGGGCGATGTGTACAAGGTGAAGACTTTTAAGGAGCTGACCAAGCTCGAGAAAAATGAGATTTTTGTTTATGAGTCTGAGCCGGGAACAAGCGTTGAAGGCCTGAAGTGCAAAAACAATATTGTGAGTTTCAACGTGGAAGGTGACGGAAACACGCAGATCACCTTGGGACTTGAAGATGACACTGAGTATAAGGTGTCAGTCGGAGGAAACGATATCGGAAAGATGGCTACCAACATCGGCGGAAAGCTGATCCTTGCGGTAGATCTTGTTCCGGGAGAACCTCAGGAAGTTGTTATAGAAAGAATATAAGACTTACACAGGGATTGCGAAAGCAATCCCTTTTGTTGTATTATAGGTGTGTTCAAAGAAAGGGGTTCATATGGCAACAAAAGATAAGATCAGGTTCTTCTGTTCGGAATGCGGATTTGAATCTGCAAAATGGTTCGGAAACTGCCCTTCCTGCAGAAAATTTAATACATGCGTGGAAGCGCCCGAAGACAAACGCACGGGAAGCGTGGGAGCAGCGCGTCGAAGGACACTTGCACCGCTTCAAACGCCAAAACCGTTTTCCGCTATATCTCCGGAGAAGCAGGAAAGGATCAAAACAGGCCTTCCGGAGCTGGATCGCGTCCTCGGGGGCGGGATCGTAAAGGGATCGTTGGTGCTTGTGGGTGGAGATCCGGGTATAGGAAAATCTACTCTTTTATTGCAGATGTGTCATATGCTAAAGGAACATTCCATCCTGTACATTTCAGGAGAGGAATCCGCCGAACAGACAAAGCTTCGTGCTGACAGACTGGGGAGCTTTTCCGACACTACATTGTTCCTTGCGGAAACGAATCTGAATGACATAGAGTCGATCGTACTGGACACAAAACCGGAGATCGTGATCATCGATTCCATACAGACCATGTTCAGGGACGAGGTTGAATCAGCACCCGGATCTGTGGGACAGGTCAGGGAAGCAACCGCTTCACTTTTGCGTCTCGCCAAGGACAACGGAATATCGATCTTCATCATAGGACATGTGACTAAGGAAGGTACTGTTGCAGGTCCCAGGATGCTGGAGCATATGGTTGATACTGTGCTGTATTTTGAGGGTGACAATTCCGCGGTTTACCGCGTTTTGCGTGCCGTAAAGAACAGGTTTGGTTCTACCAATGAGATCGGTGTATTTGAAATGACCGGCACCGGGCTTAAAGAAGTGACCAACCCCTCACAGTATATGCTTGAAGGGCGGCCCACAGATGAACCCGGAAGTGTCGTAACCTGTGTTATGGAAGGCACGAGGCCGATATTGGTTGAGGTGCAGGCATTGGTTTGCCAGACAAATTATCAAATGGCGAGAAGGACAGCTGCGGGAACGGATTACAACCGTGTGAGTCTGCTCATGGCAGTAATGGAAAAAAGACTGGGGATCTCACTTGCGGGTTGTGATGCCTACGTGAATGTTGCGGGCGGAATGAAGATTAATGAGCCGGGGCTGGATCTGGCAATCATTCTTGCTCTCCTGTCCAGTTTCAGAAACAAGCCTGTCGGAGAAGAAACCATCGTCTTCGGCGAAGTGGGACTAACAGGCGAGGTCAGAAGCGTATCCATGATCCAGCAGAGAATACGCGAGGCGGTAAAAATGGGCTATAAGAAGTGCATCATTCCCAAAGGAGCTACGAAAAGAATGCGGGATGAACTGTCCCTGCCCGACGATGTAAAGCTGATCGAGGTGGGGAATATACGCGAACTTGCGTGAACTGTAACCTGCCGGATAAGAAAATCAACCTGCAACAAAAATCAGGGTTGACAAATGGGCGAAATCGTAGTAAATTAGTGCGGTAGCAGTCAAAGGGGACTGGTCAAATGGTATGATAGGAGTCTCCAAAACTTTTGGTGGGAGTTCGATTCTCTCGTCCCCTGCTCGGAAGCCTTGAGTTTTCAGGGCTTCTATTTTTTTAACTGGTAGCGGGGTACCACTGAGGGTACCACTTTAAAACAGCTAAAAACTTGATATAATTAAGAAAGGAGATGGCTGGATCTCTTCCATTTTTGGAGAATAAGATGATCAAGGAGGCTGCTATGAAAAAATATAAGGTTTTAATGACAGATTTTGACGGATCTGTTCAGGAAGAGGATGTCATATTTGATACGAGAGCCGGAGCTGAACGTTATACTGAGTACCTACGGAAGAACCGAAGGGATCTCTATGATTCATGTGACGATCCGAGTATAAAGGAACTCTACAGAGCAGATTTTGAGATAGTGGAAGTGGACGGATAGGCATTTTCCGTAACTTGTTAAACCGAAAAACAAAAGGAGCCCCCTAGTTACTTGCTGAAGGTAACTAGGGG